>OJUA01000001.1_pt1 | contig 166195 bp, 192 predicted proteins | sample 1599821 | NCBI WGS metagenome assembly OJUA01 (sample SAMN04436921, study PRJEB24849) | human gut metagenome | biome: human gut; feature: NICU; material: stool | host: Homo sapiens | place: USA: Saint Louis, MO | collected 2012-05-14
GCACGGAACCACCGCCCACTTCGTAGCCGTTGATGACCATATCGTAGGCGTTGGCGACGGCCTCTTCCGGTGCCGCTTTCAGCTCGGCAGCCGTCATGTCTTTCGGCGAGGTGAACGGGTGGTGCATCGCGGTCAGGCCGCCTTCACCGTCGTCTTCAAACATTGGGAAGTCGATAACCCACAGCGGCGCCCATTTGCTCTCGTCGGTCAGATTCAGGTCTTTACCGAGCTTCAGACGCAGCGCGCCCATCGCATCCGCAACGACTTTCTTGTTATCTGCACCAAAGAAGATCATGTCGCCGTCCTGCGCGCCGGTGCGCTCCAGGATCGCTTCCACGATGTCCGCGTTCAGGAATTTCGCAACCGGGCTGGTGATACCTTCCAGCCCCTTCGCACGCTCGGTCACTTTAATATAGGCCAGACCTTTCGCGCCGTAGATCTTGATGAAGTTGCCGTAGTCGTCGATCTGCTTACGGCTCAGAGCCGCTCCGCCCGGTACACGCAGCGCGGCCACGCGGCCTTTTGCGTCGTTAGCCGGACCCGCGAAGACCGCGAACTCCACGTTTTTAACCAGATCAGCTACGTCCACCAGCTCCATCGGGTTACGCAGGTCGGGTTTGTCAGAGCCATAGCGACGCTCGGCTTCCGCGAAGGTCATGATTGGGAAATCGCCCAGCTCAACGCCTTTCACGTCATTCCACAGGCTACGTACCAGGGCTTCCATCACTTCACGCACCTGCTCGGCGGTCATGAAGGAGGTTTCCACATCGATCTGGGTAAATTCAGGCTGGCGGTCAGCGCGCAGGTCTTCGTCGCGGAAGCATTTCACGATCTGATAGTAGCGATCGAAGCCGGACATCATCAGCAGCTGTTTGAACAGCTGTGGAGACTGTGGCAGCGCGTAGAATTTGCCTTTATGGACGCGGGATGGCACCAGGTAATCGCGCGCGCCTTCCGGCGTGGCTTTGGTCAACATCGGGGTTTCGATATCGAGGAAACCGTGGTCATCCATAAAGCGACGCACCAGGCTGGTGATTTTCGCACGGGTTTTCAGGCGCTGAGCCATCTCCGGACGACGCAGATCCAGATAGCGGTATTTCAGACGCGCTTCTTCAGTGTTGACGTGGTTGGAGTCCAGCGGCAGCGCTTCAGCACGGTTGATGATCGTCAGATCGGACGCCAGCACTTCAATGGCACCCGTCGCCATGTCGGCGTTAACGTTTTTCTCGTCACGCGCACGCACGGTGCCGGTGACCTGAATGCAGAACTCATTACGCAGCTCAGAGGCCAGCTTCAACGCATCTTCGCGATCCGGATCGAAGAACACCTGAACGATACCTTCGCGGTCGCGCATATCGATGAAGATAAGGCTACCAAGATCACGACGACGATTGACCCAACCACACAGGGTGACCTGCTGTCCGACGTGGGACTGACGCAGCTGCCCGCAATATTCTGTACGCATGAGATATCCCTTAATTAGCCGCAGGCTAAATGTCGCCTGGTATGCAGGCTACTATGTCGCAGCTTTCTGTATGTCACAACTGGATGAAAAAAGGCGGCTATTATACTGGAAATTCCGCCGGACGATAAGAGCGAACCACGGCCAGGCGGTCGTTTGCTGCACTCTTATTGCGCATTCTCACAAAAATTAACAAAATTATGCGACCAATAACAGGCCATCGCGTCGTATGGTGTGTGGAAGTGATTCATTTAACGGGAGTAACGATGTTAACCCTTGATGCCAGCAAAACCGCGCTTGTGGTGATTGATTTACAGGAAGGCATTTTACCTTTCGCCGGTGGCCCGCATACCGCGGACGATGTGGTCAGCCGCGCCGCCCGCCTGGCGGAAAAATGCCGTGCCAGCGGTGCCCCGGTTGTCATGGTGCGCGTCGGCTGGTCTGCGGATTACGCAGAAGCGTTAAAACAGCCCGTTGATGCCCAGGCCCCTACACGCGCCCTGCCGGAAAACTGGTGGACGTACCCGGTCTCGCTCGGCAAACGCGACGGCGACATCGAAGTGACCAAACGTCAGTGGGGCGCCTTCTACGGGACCGATCTCGAGCTGCAGCTCCGCCGTCGCGGCATTGACACCATTATCCTGTGCGGCATTTCCACCAACATCGGCGTGGAGTCGACTGCCCGCAACGCGTGGGAGCTGGGCTTTAATCTGGTGATTGCCGAAGATGCGTGTAGCGCGGCCTCGGCGGAACAGCACCAGGGCAGCATGACGCACATCTTCCCGCGCATCGGTCGCGTGCGCAGCACGGACGAGATCCTTAGCGCGTTATGATGTATGTGGGCCTGCCCCAGTGGTCGCACCCGAAATGGGTGCGGCTGGGCATCACCAGCCTTGAGGAGTATGCCCGACACTTCAACTGCGTCGAGGGTAATACCACCCTGTATGCGCTCCCTAAAGCCGAGATTGTTGCGCGCTGGCGGGAGCAAACAACCGACGACTTTCGCTTCTGCTTCAAGTTTCCGGCTACGATTTCCCATCAGGCCGCGCTGCGAAACTGCGGTGAGTTGACCGACGAATTCTTTGGCCGGATGGCGCCTCTGGCAAACCGCATCGGCCAGTACTGGCTGCAGCTTCCGGCCACGTTTGCTCCGCGCGACCTGCCTGCGCTCTGGCAGTTCCTGGATGCCCTGCCCCGGGAATTTACCTACGGCGTGGAGGTTCGACACCAGGACTTCTTTGCGAAAGGCGAAGCGGAAAAAGCGCTCAACCGCGGCCTGCTTGAGCGTTCCGTTAACCGTGTGATCCTCGATAGCCGTCCGGTGCACAGCGCGATACCGCATAACGAGGCCATCGTTGAAGCTCAGCGTAAAAAACCGAAAGTGCCGGTCCACGCCATCGTGACCGCGAAGAACCCAATGGTCAGGTTTATCGGCAGCGATAACATGCTGCAAAACCAGGCGATGTTCGCCGTCTGGCTGGAAAAACTGGCCTCGTGGGAACACACCACCACGCCGTATCTCTTTTTGCACACGCCGGATATTGCCCAGGCCCCCGAACTGGTCGATGCTCTGTGGCAGGCCTTGCAGGCTGCGGTGCCGTACGTGGGCAGCGCCCCTTCCATCCCACAACAATCTTCTCTTTTCTGATATCACCCCCTATCATAGGGAAGTGCCATCTGCCAAAAACAGGGAGTTTGTATGGTCAGCGCGCTGTACGCGGTGTTAGGTGCATTACTGCTGATTAAGTTTTCATTTGACGTTGTGCGCCTCAGAACGCTCTACCGCGTTTCTTACGGTGACGGCGGCTTTTCCGAGCTGCAAAGCGCTATCCGCATTCACGGCAATGCGGTCGAATACATCCCCGCGGCCCTCATCCTGCTGCTGTTTATGGAGATGAATGGCGCAGAAACCTGGATGGTGCACATCTGTGGCCTGCTGCTTATCGCTGGCCGCCTGATGCATTATTACGGCTTTCACCACCGCTTAATCCGCTGGCGTCGTTCCGGCATGAGTGCAACCTGGTGTTCGCTTTTGCTGATGGTGCTGGCTAACCTGTGGTATATGCCGTGGGAGTTGGTTTTCTCCCTCCATTAGCGCACAATACGCCACTTTATTTTTCCCGGATTTTTACGTTATGTCAGATCGCGACACGCTTTTTTCCGCGCCTATCGCCAGCCTGGGCGACTGGACCTTCGATGAACGGGTAGCCGAAGTCTTCCCGGATATGATCCAGCGCTCTGTTCCCGGTTATTCCAATATTATCTCTATGATCGGCATGCTGGCTGAGCGCTTCGTTCAACCCGGCACGCAGGTCTATGACCTGGGCTGCTCGCTCGGCGCGGCAACGCTGTCGGTACGTCGTAACGTTCATCACGAAGGCTGCCGAATCATTGCCGTGGATAACTCTCCGGCCATGGTTGAACGCTGCCGCCGCCATATTGACGCCTACAAAGCCCCTGTTCCGGTTGACGTGGTGGAAGGCGATATCCGTGAGATCGAGATCCAAAACGCCTCGATGGTGGTGCTGAATTTCACCCTGCAGTTCCTGGTGCCGGAAGACCGCCAGCTGCTGCTGGACAAAATCTATCAGGGGCTGAATCCTGGCGGCGCGCTGGTGCTCTCGGAGAAATTCAGCTTCGAAGATGCCGAGGTTGGCGAGCTGCTGTTCAATATGCACCACGATTTCAAACGGGCGAACGGCTACAGCGAGCTGGAGATCAGCCAGAAGCGCAGCATGCTCGAAAACGTGATGCTGACGGACTCCGTAGAAACCCACAAGGCGCGCCTGCGTCAGGCCGGATTTGAGCATAGCGAACTGTGGTTCCAGTGCTTCAACTTTGGGTCTCTGGTGGCGCTGAAAGCGGGGAAACCCGCATGATCGAGTTCAGCAACTTCTATCAGCTGATTGCCAAAAATCACCTCTCCCACTGGCTGGAGACGCTGCCTGCGCAGATTGCCGCCTGGCAGCGGGATCAGCAGCACGGCCTGTTAAAGCAGTGGGCAAATGCGGTGGAGTTTCTGCCGGAACTGACCCCGCATCGTCTGGATCTCCTGCACAGCGTCACTGCAGAGAGTGAAGAACCGCTTCCGCCAGGGCAGATCAACCGTATCGAAACGCTGATGCGCAACCTGATGCCGTGGCGTAAAGGGCCGTTCTCGCTGTACGGCGTGAACATCAATACCGAATGGCGCTCAGACTGGAAATGGGATCGCGTTCTGCCGCACCTTTCCGACCTGACCGGGCGCACCATTCTGGACGTGGGCTGCGGTAGCGGCTATCACATGTGGCGCATGATTGGCGCGGGCGCGCATCTGGTGGTCGGTATCGACCCGATGCAGCTGTTCCTGTGTCAGTTTGAAGCGGTACGTAAGCTGCTGGGTAACGACCAGCGCGCGCACCTGCTGCCGCTGGGTATTGAGCAGCTGCCCGCACTGAAAGCCTTTGATACCGTGTTCTCCATGGGCGTGTTGTATCACCGCCGTTCCCCCCTGGAGCACCTGTGGCAACTGAAAGATCAGCTGGTCAGCGGCGGCGAGCTGGTGCTGGAAACGCTGGTGATCGAAGGCGATGAACATGCCGTTCTGGTACCGGGCGATCGCTACGCGCAGATGCGCAACGTTTACTTCATCCCTTCCGCGCTGGCGCTGAAGAACTGGCTGGAGAAATGCGGATTTGTGGATGTGCGAATTGCCGATGTCAGCGTGACCTCTATCGAAGAGCAGCGCCGGACCGAGTGGATGATCACCGAATCGCTGGAGCAGTTCCTCGACCCGGCCGATCACAGCAAAACCATTGAAGGCTATCCGGCCCCGATGCGAGCGGTGTTGATTGCGACGAAGCCGTAGCCTGTTAGCCGGGTGGCGGCTGCGCCTTACCCGGCCTACGCGTCGCACGTTTTCTCCAAAATAGTTCAAGTTGCAGCAAGGCGGCAACGCAGCGAATCCCCGGGAGCTTACATCAGTAAGTGACCGGGGTGAGCGAGGCGGCCAACGCGGCTGCGGCTTGAAATATGAAGGAGAAAAAAAGGCCCCTGTGTAATTTGCAGGGGCCTGGTACAAGCAAGCATCATATTGGGCGACATGATGCGCGGTAAAAATCGGTACGTTGCTACACGTGATGGCGCTCAATCAGCGACTTCATTTCCGCAACCGACTCTCCCTCGACACCGTAGCGTGAATACTCATCCGCTTCAGCATCCGTCGACATTGACAATCCTGTATTGCGATAACGCATGGGTGACGGCATCCATTTGCCTGCCGAGCTGTGCAGCTCTTCTACCCCGGCGTTTAAAAACCGTTCCAGATTGCTGGCACGGACTCCCGCACCCGCCATTATTATTGGAACACCGGAATGTGCTTTTAGTTCCGTAATTAATTGCAGTACTTTTTCAGCGGACGGCTGTTGACCCGATGTCAGAATGCGCGCCACGCCAAGTTCTCCAAGCGTTTCAAAGGCCTGAAGCGGATCTTTACACATATCAAATGCGCGATGAAAAGTGACGGCGAGCCCCTGCGCGGCGCTCATGACCTGACGCATGCGCGGGAGGTCGATATTGCCGTCTTCATCCAGCAGGCCGGTGACCAGCCCGGGGAACCCCAGGTCGCGCACGAGGGCGATATCATCAAGCATGGCACCGAACTCGCCCGCCGTGTAACAAAAATCACCGCCGCGCGGACGAATAATCGGGTGAACGGGAATCGTGACGGCCTGACGGGCAGCCTTCAGCACGCCGTAAGAAGGCGTCAGCCCGCCCTCTTTGGGTGCCGCACACAGTTCAATGCGATCAGCCCCGTAATTTTGCGCGGTGACGGCACACTCCACGCTGTAACAGCAAATCTCCAGCAGCGCCATGTAATCCTCCTTAAATTCCACCAAACGCACCATCATGACATGCCGTCTGTTTTCAGTCCCGGCGGGAACTCACATCTCTTGCGCCTCACTGGCAACGATCTGCTCAATGGTCCAGGGATGAAACTTCACCGTGACCTGCCCGTCCGTGACGGCCAGCGTCGGGTTGGGTAACCGCTCGCGTTCGCCTTTGGGCGAACTGGTCTTCACAAAAATCCCCGGCTGGCTTAAGCCTTCGTCAGCTAACAGGGCCAGCGCGCGCGCGTTTAATGTTTCCGGCTCACCCGGCAGGACAATTTCAATGTGCTCCCACCCTTCGTGCGGATAGCGCTTCTCGCCCGGCCACGGCAGTTCAACCACGGTGAATTGCCAGTGGGCCACGTTCACCGGCTCACGCAGCCTGAACAGGCAGATGGGGCGACCGTTAATGATATTCTCGGACAGTAACTCGCCGCACTGTTCAAATCCGCGACGCCAGCGCTCTGCGGTAGCATTCTGATGGCAGCGCAAAGAGATGTGATCGGCCTCAAGCGGCGCGATATCCAGGCCGAGACGGGTGGCAAGTTCTATGAACGCCTGGGTGAAGCGCGGTAAATCTGCGGAAATATCATGCAGTTCGTCAATGGATTGCCAGTTCGCCATAAGTCACTCTCTTTTCGGGTCGCAAAGCCGCTAATTTACTCTGTTGCTCTGTTTTGACCAACCGCAGAATCCGGCTTTTTACGACTGCATGTTTATGCACACCTTCTTAGCCTGGATTCTGAGCAATCTTCAGGCCCCGCGATGCTGACGGCAGAAGGCATTTGCAGTATACTCCCGCCCTAAATTCTCTAACTGGCGCGGGTGGTTGTGAGCCCGCATCAAAAAAGTAAGGTATCCAGGTGAATATTCAGGCTCTTCTCTCCGAAAAAGTCAGTCAGGCACTGATTGCCGCAGGCGCGCCTGCGGATTGCGAACCGCAGGTTCGTCAGTCAGCAAAAGTACAGTTTGGCGACTATCAGGCTAATGGCGTGATGGCAGTGGCTAAAAAACTGGGTATGCCGCCGCGACAGCTCGCTGAGCAGGTACTGACGCATCTGGATCTCGCCGGCATTGCCAGCAAAACCGAAATCGCCGGCCCGGGCTTTATCAACATTTTCCTTGAGCCTGCCTTCCTGGCAAGCCACGTTGACGCGGCGCTGAAATCCGATCGTCTGGGTGTTTCCCAGCCGGAAGCGCAGACCGTCGTGATCGACTACTCTGCCCCGAACGTGGCGAAAGAGATGCACGTTGGCCACCTGCGCTCCACCATCATCGGTGATGCCGCGGTGCGTACGCTCGAGTTCCTCGGTCACAAGGTGATCCGCGCGAACCACGTGGGCGACTGGGGTACCCAGTTCGGGATGCTGATTGCTTACCTGGAAAAACAGCAGCAGGAAAATGCGGGCGAAATGGCGCTGGCGGACCTGGAAGGGTTCTATCGCGAAGCCAAAAAGCACTATGACGAAGATGAAGCCTTTGCCGAGCGCGCGCGCAGCTACGTGGTAAAACTGCAGGGCGGCGATCAATACTTCCTCGAGATGTGGCGCAAGCTGGTTGACATCACCATGTCTCAGAACCAGCTTACCTATAACCGTCTGAACGTCACCCTGACCCGTGACGACGTGATGGGTGAAAGCCTGTATAACCCAATGCTGCCCGGCATTGTGGCGGACCTGAAAGCGAAAAACCTGGCGGTTGAGAGCGAAGGCGCAACGGTGGTGTTCCTTGATGAGTACAAAAACAAGGAAGGCGAACCGATGGGCGTGATCATCCAGAAAAAGGATGGCGGCTACCTCTACACCACGACCGATATCGCCTGTGCGAAATACCGTTATGAAACGCTGCACGCCGACCGCGTGCTGTACTACATCGACTCCCGTCAGCACCAGCACCTGATGCAGGCGTGGACCATCGTGCGTAAAGCCGGGTACGTACCGGACAGCGTTCCGCTGGAACACCACATGTTCGGCATGATGCTGGGTAAAGACGGCAAGCCGTTCAAAACCCGCGCGGGCGGGACCGTGAAGCTCTCCGACCTGCTGGACGAAGCGCTGGAACGCGCCCGTCGTCTGGTGGCTGAGAAGAATCCGGACATGCCGGCCGACGAGCTGGAAAAACTGGCGAACGCCGTAGGTATCGGCGCGGTGAAATACGCGGACCTGTCCAAGAACCGTACCACCGACTACATCTTCGACTGGGATAACATGCTGGCGTTTGAAGGCAACACCGCGCCATACATGCAGTACGCTTACACCCGCGTGCTGTCGGTCTTCCGCAAAGCCAATATCGACGAAAGCGTGCTGGCGAATGCCACCGTGACCATCACGGAAGATCGTGAAGCGCAGCTGGCGGCGCGTCTGCTGCAGTTCGAAGAGACGCTGACCGTGGTCGCGCGTGACGGCACGCCGCACGTGATGTGTGCTTACCTGTACGATCTGGCGGGTCTGTTCTCCGGCTTCTACGAGCACTGCCCTATTCTCTCTGCGGAGAATGAATCGGTCCGCAACAGCCGCCTGAAGCTGGCGCAGCTGACGGCGAAGACCCTGAAGCTGGGTCTGGATACTCTGGGTATCGAAACCGTAGAACGTATGTAATACAAAAAACCCGGCAATCGCCGGGTTTTGTTTTTTTGCAGTCCTGACAATTCAACCGTCAGCGGTAGTTCACGATGACAGAATTACTCTGCACCTTCAGCGCCGGGATCAAACGTCCCCCGCCCGGCACTTCCCAGATGAAACGCAAAGGTTCAATAGCCGGCACGCCGTTGAACGCCTGCGTTGTTCCATTTTCACCGTCGATTTCCGTGCAGCGCGTCTGAGAGCAGAGGCGCACCCGCAGGCCCGCTGGCGTTGGGCCAATCAGCCGGTAGTTCCAGACCACCAGACCCATCAGACCGGAAACCTCTTCAGCAGGCGCCAGCGGGTTAGACGACATGGCAACACCGCGGTTGCTGAGGGTCACCCCCATGCTGCTCGCCTGCCAGGTGCCTCCCCCGGCAGCCTGTGCCACCAGCGGGAAGAACAGCATCCAAAGCCATTTACGCATTATTTTCCTCCAATCGTCGCGGTCATGCGGATATGACGGTTATCCGACAGCTCCAGATTCGACAGCACGACCAGCTGGCTCAGGCTGCGGCGCAGGAAGCGCGACAGCAGCGGACGCAGCGCGTGGTTCACCAGCAGCACCGGCGGCGCGCCCAGCATCTCCTGACGCGCCAGCGCCTCCTGGGTTTGCGCCAGCAGACGGTCCGCCAGGCCCGGCTCCAGGCCGCCGCCGCCCTGCAGAGCCTGCAGCAGCAGACGCTCAAGCGGCGTATCGAGGCCGATCACCTGCACTTCCCCGGTTCCCGGGAACCACTGCTGGGTAATGGCGCGTCCCAGCGCCACGCGCACCACCGCCGTCAGCTCGTGAGGATCGCTCTGGATTGGCGCGTGTTCGGCAAGCGTTTCCAGAATGGTGCGCATATCGCGGATCGGCACCTTCTCGTCGAGCAGGTTTTGCAGCACCTTATGCAGCGTGGTTAAGGTCAGCACGCCCGGAACCAGATCTTCCGTCAGCTTCGGCATCTCCTGCGTGACGCGGTCCAGAAGCTGCTGCGCTTCCTGACGGCCAAACAGCTCCGCCGAGAATTGCCCAATCAGGTGGTTAAGGTGGGTTGCCACCACGGTACTGGCTTCAACAACCGTGTAACCCTGGATCTGCGCCTGCTCTTTTAGCGCGCTTTCAATCCAGATCGCGGCCAGACCAAAGGCCGGATCGATGGTTTGCTCGCCCGGCAGCGTGCCTGCGGCGGTGCCGGGGTTAATCGCCAGCCAGCGGCCCGGATAGGCATCACCGCTGCCAATTTCAACGCCTTTCATCAGGATGCGATAGCGCGCGGGCGGCAGGTCCATATTGTCGCGGATGTGTACCACAGGCGGCAGGAAGCCCATGTCCTGGGCGAATTTTTTACGGATACTGCGGATACGGCCGAGCAGCTCGCCGTCCTGCTGGAAATCGACCATCGGGATCAGGCGATACCCGACTTCCATTCCCAGAGAATCCTCCAGCTGAACGTCGTTCCAGGTCGCTTCGACGGCCTGATTATTCTCCGGCATTTTGACCGGAACAGGTTCCGCTGCCGGTTTGGTTTCACGGCCACGCATCCACCAGGCAAGGCCCAGCAGCGCCGCCGTAAACAGCAGGAAGACGAGGTTTGGCATACCCGGCACCAGGCCGAGCAACCCGAGCACCGCCGCGGCCAGCAGCATCACGCGCGGGTTACTGAACAGCTGGCCCACCATCTGCTCGCCAACGTCCTGATCGGTGCTCACGCGGGTCACGATGACACCCGCCGCAGTGGAGATCACCAGCGCCGGGATCTGCGCGACCAGACCGTCACCGATGGTCAGCAGCGTATAGCTTTCCGCCGCGTGGCCCATGTCCATCCCGTGCTGCAATACGCCCACCAGCAGGCCGCCGACCACGTTAATCACCATGATCAGAATGCCCGCGATGGCGTCACCGCGCACAAACTTACTCGCACCGTCCATGGAGCCGTAGAAGTCCGCCTCCTGCGTCACTTCCGCACGGCGCTTTTTGGCTTCATCTTCGGCGATTAGCCCGGCGTTCAGGTCGGCGTCGATCGCCATCTGCTTGCCCGGCATCCCGTCCAGCACAAAGCGCGCGCCCACTTCCGCAATACGCCCTGCACCCTTGGTGATGACCATAAAGTTGATGATCACGAGGATGACGAACACCACGATACCGATAGCGAAATTACCGCCCACCAGGAAGTGGCCGAACGCTTCCACCACTTTACCTGCAGCTGCCGCCCCGGTGTGGCCTTCCATCAGGATGATACGCGTGGACGCCACGTTCAGCGCCAGTCGCAGCAGGGTGGTAAACAGCAGAATGGTCGGGAACGCGGCGAACTCCAGGGTACGCTGGGTGAACATCGCCACCAGCAGCACCATAATGGACAGCGCGATATTGAAAGTGAAAAGCAGGTCGAGGATGAACGCCGGAAGCGGCAGTACCATCATCGACAGAATTAGCAGGATCAGAATCGGCCCGGCCAGGATCTGCCATTGGGTCGATTTCAGGTTGCCGGGCAGGCGCAACATTGCCACCAGATTAGCCATCAGTGTCCTTCTCGTTCATAAAATCCAGCGCGGCAGGCACCGGAAGGTTCTCAGGTTTCACAGGCCGTTGACCGCCGGCCAGACGCCAGCGCTTCAACTGCCATACCCAGGCCAGCACTTCCGCCACGGCGGCGTAAAGTTGTCCCGGGATCTGTTGTCCAATATCCGCATGGCGGTACAGGGCACGCGCCAGCGGAGGGGCTTCGAGGATCGGCACGCGGTGTTCGGTGCCAATTTCACGGATACGCAGCGCGATCAGTCCCGCCCCTTTCGCCACCACTTTCGGCGCGCTCATTTTGTTTTCGTCATAGCGCAGCGCAACGGAATAGTGTGTCGGGTTGGTAACGATGACGTCGGCCTTTGGCACATCGTCCATCATGCGGCGACGGGCGGCGGCACGTTGCATCTGGCGGATGCGCCCCTTCACGTGCGGGTCACCTTCCATCTGCTTATATTCGTCACGGATATCCTGACGCGACATCCGCAGCTTCTTGAAGTGGGTATAGAGCTGGAAGATCACGTCAAAACCCACCATCGGGATAATGCTGAGCACCACCAGCAGCGCGCAGAGCCCGACCAGATTCAGCGCGTTGCTCATCGCGGTGAGCGGCGATTCGCTGATAAGACGCATCATTTCCGGCCAGTGGTACCAGAGGTAAAACCCCGCGGAGCTGCCCATCAGCACCGATTTGAGAATGGCTTTGAGCAGCTCGGCCCCGGTCTGGGCAGAGAACATTTTCGCAATACCCGGCAGCGGGTTGAGTTTGGAAAATTTCGGCTGCAGCGATTTGGCGCTGAAGACCAGACCGCCGAGCATCACCGGCGAGACCAGCGCGACCAGCACAACCCCGGTAATGAGGGGCAGCAGCGCAACCATGGCCCCTTTAATCAGCTGAATAATCTGGCTGAGGATCAGATTCGGATCGTTGACCATACTGTGGTCAAAACGGAGGCCGGTTGAGAGCATGCCCGCCAGCTTGCGGGCGAGCGACTCCCCGCCCCACCAGATAATGCAGACGCCTACGATAAGGATCAGCAGGGAGGTCAATTCTCGGGATCGGGGGATCTGCCCTTCCTCACGCGCCTTTTCTAGTCGGTGGGGTGTGGGGGCTTCCGTTTTGTCGTCGTTCTCTTCTGCCACTGTGCACGCTCAGCCCATTACGTCACGGGTATCATGCCAGCGCAGCGGAAATCCAATGGCGGGAAAAGCCCGTTTATTCGGGCTCTTTTCGGTGATTTTGTCGCAAACCGCCCCAGGCGGCGTTAACCTCCTGAAGCGGAATGGACCATCAGAAGCCGAGGCTGTCCAGCAGGTCGTCCACCTGATCCTGGCTTGCCACCACGCCCGCCTTGCTGGCGTCGAGCTGTGGACCATTGAGCAGGCTTTCGTTCTCGCGTTTTGGACGGGCTGCCGGTTCCGGGATGTTCTCCAGCAGCACCATCAGCAGCTGGCGCTCAATCTCCTGGATCACATCCATCATGCGCTTAATCACCTGACCGGTCAGGTCCTGGAAATCCTGCGCCATCATGATGTCCAGCAGTTGGGCATTGGTGAAGCTGGTGTGACCCGGCACATCCCCCAGGAACTGACGGGTGTCGGTCACCAGTTCGCGGGCATCCGCCAGCTCGATTGGGTTCTCAAACCACTCGTCCCAGCGTTTGGTCAGCGCTTTCGCACCCTTTTCCATCGCATCCTGGTGCGGTTGTGACGCTTCAACGCTGTTCAGCGCACGTTCCGCGGCCTGAGCGGTCATCTGCACGACGTAGTCCAGGCGATCGCGTGCATCAGGAATCGCTTCCGCCGCTTCGGCAATTGCCTGATCCAGACCCAGCTCACGCAGGCTGTCACGCAACATGCGCGTCAGGCTGCCGATGCGGACGATAATGTCGCTCGGCGAGTGTTCTTCAACGGGTTTCATAGCAGGTTGCATCATAACCAACACCTCACATGCCGAGTTTCTCGAAGATCTTACCGAGCTTCTCTTCCAGGGTCGCCGCCGTGAATGGCTTCACCACGTAGCCGCTTGCGCCCGCCTGTGCAGCGGCAATGATGTTCTCTTTTTTCGCTTCTGCCGTGACCATCAGAACCGGCATGGACGCCATTCCCGCATCAGCACGAATGGTTTTCAGCAGTTCCAGACCGTCCATGTTTGGCATGTTCCAGTCGGAGATCACAAAACCAAACCCGCCCGCCTGCAGTTTGTTCAGCGCATCCACGCCGTCTTCTGCTTCTTCAACGTTATTGAAGCCCAGCTCTTTCAGCAGGTTGCGCACAATGCGACGCATGGTGGAAAAGTCATCCACAACCAAAAACTTAAGCTCTTTATCCGCCATAAAATAATACTCCTGAGTCAAATACGTATTGCCTGTCCGGCACTGATTTTCGCCAGCATCTGCTGGCTTACCTGGCTAAGATCGACCACTTCGCTCACGCCACCCATATTGATGGCCTCGCGCGGCATGCCGAACACCACACAACTTGCTTCATTCTGCGCAATCGTCCAGGCGCCAGCCTGGTGCATTGCAAGCATTCCGGCGGCCCCGTCGTTGCCCATCCCCGTCAGGATCACCCCCACGGCGTTGCGCCCCGCATGTTTCGCCACCGAATGAAACAGCACATCCACCGACGGACGGTGCCGGTTGACCGGCGGTCCGTCATGAATTTTGATTTGATAGTTAGCGCCGCTGCGCGCCAGTTCCATATGCTTGTCGCCAGGGGCGATATAGGCATGTCCCGGCAGCACGCGCTCGCCGTCTTCCGCCTCTTTCACGCTGATCTGGCACAGCTTGTTCAGGCGTTCGGCGAACGAACGGGTAAAGCCTGGCGGCATATGCTGCGTGATCAGAATACCCGGACTTGAGAGCGGCAATGGCTGGAGTACATGACGAATTGCCTCTGTTCCTCCGGTTGACGCGCCAATGACCAGCAGTTTTTCCGAACTGAGTAAGGGACCGGCCTTCAGGGTCGCAGGCGCGGCCATCGGCGTGTGGGCGGCAAGCTTTGCCCGCGACGCGGTGCGGATCTTCTCGGCGATCATCTCGCTGTACGCCAGCATCCCCTCGCGAATGCCGAGCTGCGGCTTGGTGACAAAATCCACCGCCCCCAGCTCCAGCGCGCGCAGGGTGATTTCCGATCCTTTCCCGGTCAGGGAGGAGACCATCACCACCGGCATGGGCCGCAGCCGCATTAATTTTTCGAGGAAATCTATGCCATCCATGCGCGGCATCTCGACATCCAGCGTTAGCACGTCGGGGTTATATTTTTTAATTAAATCCCGCGCTACGAGCGGATCGGGGGCGGTTGCCACCATCTCCATGTCGCTGTGGCTATTGATAATTTCAGTCATGATCTGACGCATCAGCGCTGAATCATCGACGGACAATACCCTGATTTTACTCATGCTTTTTCCTTACTCAGCGCATATACCGTTTGCCCACGCAGGCTAAACTCACGCACGAGGTTGCTGAAGTTTTCCGAGTGCCCGGCAAACAGTAAACCGTCAGGCTTGAGCAACGGAACAAACCGACGCAAAATGTCCTGTTGCGTCGTTTTATCAAAATAGATCATGACGTTACGGCAAAAAATGGCGTCGAACGGCCCCGGCACGTTGTACTGCTTATCCAGCAGGTTAACGGGCGCGAATTCGACGCAGTTCGCCAGCTCCTGGCGTACGCGTACCAGGCCTTCATGCGGGCCCGTGCCGCGCATGAAATAACGCTGCAGCTGCTGCGGCGACAGCGTTTTCAGTTCATCCTGGCGATAAACACCGTTACGCGCCTTCTCCAGCACTTCGGTATCGATATCGCTGGCGTAGACCTTCCAGCGTCCCGGCGCCATCCCCAGCGTATCGGCAAGGGTGATCGCCAGCGAGTACGGCTCTTCCCCCGTCGAGGCGGCCGCACTCCAGACGCGATACTCCCCGGTGCGCCGGCGCGCATGCTCGGCCAGGACCGGGAAGTGGTGGGCTTCACGGAAAAACGCCGTCAGGTTGGTGGTTAACGAGTTAATAAAAGCCTGCCACTCGGCGCTGTTCTGGTTCGCCTCGAGCATGCTCAGATAGCGACCAAAATCATCCAGCCCCAGCGTACGCAAGCGCCGCACCAGACGGTTGTAGACCATGTCCCGCTTATGATCCGCAAGCACGATCCCCGCACGCTGGTAGATTAACTGACATATCCGACGAAAATGCGCGTCGGACAGCGCGAGGCGCTGTGTCATCTGCAACAATAATGACGTTTGCCCAGGGGGCATTGGTGATGTCATAGCGCCTTCTTAATTACATTCAGGATACAACTGGCACGGCCTGCGACCGCCCGACTTCTGTTACTGCTTCAACGTGCTCTTTCACATTAAATACCGCGACCAGCCCGGTCAGACGATCCGCCTGGCTGGCCAGCTGATCGGTTGCCGCTGCCGCTTCCTCAACTAACGAGGCGTTCTGTTGCGTCACCTGATCCATCTGGGTGACCGCCTGAGCAACCTGCTCAATCCCGCGACGCTGTTCATCCGACGCCGAGGCAATCTCGCCCATGATGTCGTTCACCCGCGTCACCGAGGTGACGATTTCGTGCATGGTTTGTGCCGCCGTATCCACCAGGGCAGAGCCTTGCTGAACCCGTGACACCGATTCTTCAATCAGCACCTTAATTTCTTTCGCCGCGTTGGCGCTGCGGCTCGCCAGGTTACGCACCTCACCCGCCACCACCGCAAACCCGCGCCCCTGCTCCCCGGCACGCGCGGCTTCAACGGCAGCATTCAGCGCCAGAATGTTGGTCTGGAATGCGATACCGTCAATCACGCTGATGATGTCACCAATTTTCTGTGAACTGGTGGCGATCTCCTGCATGGTGCTGGCGACATGGGACGCCTGGTCGCCGCCCTTCTTCGCCGTCATCGCCGCCTGTTTTGACAGGTCAGATGCCTGACGCGCGTTATCGGCGTTCTGGCTAACCGTCGCCGTCAGCTGCTCCATGCTGGCTGCCGTCTGCGCCAGCGAGGCCGCCTGCTGCTCGGTGCGGGATGAGAGATCGTTGTTACCTGCCGCAATCTCTGAGATCCCGGTGTGCATGGCATAACTGCCCTGACGCACGTCGGATACCGTTTCCCGCAGCGATCCCTGCATTGCCTTCAGGCTGGCAAAGATCGCCGAAATTTCGTTTTTGCCGAACACCGCCACCGGACGCGCCAGGTCGCCTTTCGCAATGCTGTCGAAGTGGCTGCTGATAATCGCCAGCGGCTGCACAATCATTTTGCGTGACCAGAGCAGCGCGGCGCCGGTCAGCAAGCCCGCCAGAATCACCATCACGCCGAAGATGACGCCCGACATGTGATAGCTGGTGCGGCTTGCTTCACCGGCGCGCAGAACAGACTGATTGATATCCTGCTGCCATGCGTCAAAGCTGCCGTCAAACGCCGCCTGTGAGGCCTGAACCGGCGCGGTCATAAAGTCCGACAGCTGGTTGTTCTCAAGCCACGTCGCCTGATGGTCGAGATCGCTGTACCACTGTTCAAAGTGGGTCTTCATGGCGGCCTTCAGCGCTTTCTCTTTTTCGCTGCCGGTGGCCTGTGCCGCAAAGGCCTTAAACTGTGCGTCAGCCTGTTTCAGGCTGTCGCGCGCGGTGGCCATCAGCGCCTTAATGTCATCCGGCGGATAACTTAGCGCGGTTAAGGTTCCCGCCTTGTTCAGCGCAGTGCTTGCCTGCAACAGCACGGCACGGGTTTGTGCCAGTGCGGAGCGCTGCTGATTACTCGCCTCAACGTCCTGCAAATTCTGATAGCCATCGCGAAACGCCCAAAAAGACAACCCGTTACTGCCAACCTGCAACACACCGCAAAGGATCAGAATCAAAAACAGTGTGGTCGAGATACGAATACGATTTAACATCCACGCTCCCATCAAGCGGCAAGCAGCCGCGGTTTAATTGTCAGTCAAAATGTTTCCCAGTTTTCATCTTGTCCGGTCGCCGCGGTACGCGTACGGTTTGCAGCCGTTTCAGCGGCTGGCGCGCGGTACGTCGCCTGCGGGGTGACCGTGTTTCCAGCGAGTGAAGCGAGACGAAACGCCGAGACGGCCATCTTCAGACGGCTCGCCTGGTCTTCCAGCGCAGCGGCCGCCGCAGCGGACTCCTGCACCAGCGCGGCGTTTTGCTGTGTCACGCGATCCATTTCCGATACCGCCAGGGCAACCTGGTCGATACCACGACTCTGCTCATCAGACGCAGAGGCGATTTCACCCATGATGTCCGTCACGCGGGTGACGGCATTCACGATGTCATTCATGGTCTCCCCGGCGCTTTCCACCAGCACGGAGCCGGTATCCACGCGGGAGACGGAATCTTCAATCAGCGATTTGATCTCTTTTGCCGCGTTGGCGCTGCGGCTGGCCAGGTTGCGCACTTCCCCGGCCACCACGGCAAACCCGCGTCCCTGTTCGCCCGCGCGCGCCGCTTCCACGGCGGCGTTCAGCGCCAGAATGTTGGTCTGGAAGGCAATGCCGTCGATAACGCTGATGATGTCGGCGATTTTCTTCGAGCTCTCGGCGATGTCGTGCATGGTTTTCACTACGCCATCCACCACGCGGCCGCCGCGCTGCGCCGTCTCGGAGGCGCTTTCCGCCAGCTGAGACGCCTGGCGGGCGTTATCGGCGTTCTGCTTCACGGTCGCGGTGAGCTGCTCCATGCTGGCCGCCGTCTCTTCCAGGGCGGACGCCTGCTGTTCAGTGCGCGATGAGAGGTCGTTATTGCCCATCGCAATTTCGCTGGTGCCGGTATAGATGGCATCCGTGCCGCTACGCACGTTGGCGACGGTATCGATAAGCGAACGCTGCATATGGTCAACGCTGTTTGCCAGCTCGGTGATCTCATTGCGCCCGGACACGGTCAGCGTTTTGGTCAGGTCACCGCCGGCAATGTCACGAATATGGGCGATGACGCGACCGAGAGGGTTCAGCAGGATATGGCGAATGCCGTACCAGACCGCGATCAGCACAATGACCAGCGCCAGCGCCAGCACCGCCATCTGCCATTTCGCAAAGCGGTAGTCATTCTGGCTTTCAGCAAACGCGGAGTGATACAGATCGCCACTGACCTTTGCATATTCCCCCAGCGCCGCGCCGAGGGCGTTTTGCATCCCCTGCGTCGGCTGCGCGAAATAGGCGTCCATGTTGCCGCTCTCCAGGAACTGAATCAGCTCTGCCAGACCGGCATGGTAGGCGTTGTATTTTTCGTCGATATTCTGGCTCACCTGCTCCATCGCAGGCTGCGGGGTGATTTTCTTAAAGGCCTCGTAATGCTTCGCGGCATCCGCAAGTGTCGCCCGGGCATTTTTCAGCAGATCGGTTTTCGCGCTGCTCTGCTGATTGTTGGGATCCATCATCATGCGCGCGGACGAGCGGCTCAGGTTGATACGCGTTTGCAGCATCAGATCCCACGTTGAGGTGAGTTCACTCTGCTGCAGGCGGAGATCGTTCGAGGCCGCGAAGCTGTCCTGGTTCTGTTTTAATGACGAGAAAAAAAGCCCGCCGGAGATAAGCTGAAGTAGTGCGAAAATGACCAGCACCATCATAAGCATTGTGACAACGCGGATACGGTTCAACATACAACACCTTCTCATAGATTTATTAACGGTGTTATCGGCACAGCCAACAGGAACTTTACATTTGAGAAAGGGAAAAGCGCGGGGTTAGAAAGCCACGTCGACAATCAGCGTATCGGTGTAGGTTCCGGCGGGTGGCGTGGCCTGATTAGTCAGCACTTTCGCGGTGTAGTTGTAGGTACGCAGTAAACCGTCGGCACTGACCTGCGACGACGTCGCGCTGGTCCAGCGTTCGCTGCCGCTGCCGCCCCAGCGGTTACCCGTGGCTTCTTTATAGATGTCATAACTGAGGTAGTTACTGCCGCTTACCATCCGGCGCACGTTATTCAGCGCGTTAGCACCGTTGTTAATGCCGATGGTATACGTACTGCCTTTGGTACAGGTGACGGCTATCGCCTGTGAGACGGTGGGGAAACTTTGTACCAGCGGCGCGCTGTTGAAGTTGACGTCCGGCGTGGTCATGGCGCTGCAGTCGTTGGTGACGGTCATATCCAACAGGATGGTGGTTGTTGAGGTTCCCGTCTGGGCATTCGTACAAAGGCTTCCAACACCGAAGGCACAGACGCTGTAGCTGATGCTGAAGGTCAACTGCACCTGGTAGGGACCGGCAGTGACGTTTTGTCCAGCGACGGTGCGAAAATAGAGCGGAATGTTATACTGCCTTGTCCCCAGCAGCCCCAGCAAGGTATTCCCGCTCCAGGTATACGTTTTACTTATCTGCACCTCGCTGCTGCTCGCACAAGCCGATAATCCACACAGCCGGGTGGGGATTACGTCCGTAATGGCGGCATTATCCGTACGTTTCATGGTCGCGCGACTGTTGCCCGAGACTGACGCCGCGGTGTAGCTCAGGGTCACCGAATCGTTGGTCAGAACGTTGAGCACGGTATCACACGCCACAACAAGCCTGCCGGTGGTTTCAACCTCCCCAGTTCCGCTGAGCGCGAACGAGGTGACGCTGCCAAACGACGCATTAACCGTACTGACGGTACACGCCGCCCAGCCGCCGCCGGAGAACAACAACAGCATCAACAGCAGCAGACGCTTCATGGCGCCTCCCGACACACCAGCGGACCGTAGGTTTGCAGCTTGTGCTCCGGGTTGGCTCCCACGGTCAGGGTGACCTTGCAGCGTTTTCCGTCAGGCGCGATCACCTCCAGCGGATTCACATCGCTAAGGTTTTCCAGCCAGGCAATACCGTCATACCCCACCACCGCATTGCTGCGCGAGGCACGCCGTACCTGGCTTCCCACCGGCAGCGCCTGGCCGCGCGCATCGTGGAGGATGACGCTTGCCACCCTCTCCTGCTCCATCGGGAAATCGACCAGATAGCCGCTGTGACGCCGAATCGCAATTCGCCGCTCGGTCTCTTTCAGCCGGGTGTCCGCCGGCAGGTTCAGGGTATCAATGCGGTAGCTTGCCGGGTAATACGCCGACACCCCGCTGACCAGCAGGTAACCGTTGTTATTCGTTTTGCCAACGGGCTGGTTCTCATAGCTGACGGGCACGTCCGGATGACCGTCGGTACTGATGACCACAAACGCATCGTTGATCTTATTCGCCGCGAACAGCTCGCCGTCCATCAGAACAATCGCGCCCATCGCCTCGCCCCACCAGGTCATCATGTCCCTTTCGCCGTAGCCGCCGCCCTGCAGCTCAATATTGTTATTACGCCAGCCCAGCGTGCCCTGCTGATAGTCACTGGATTTTGACTGGTTGGCCCAGGCCATGTTCCAGCTAAAGCCGCCGTCAGACGGCATGGAATGGTTGTAGTTAATGCGCTGGGTATTGCCCGCATCCGGGGTGTTTTCGACGGTGAACGCGGCGCTGTCGCGTGCCCCCAGCGGCACCTGTAGCGACAGCGCGACCGTCCAGTCTCCCCGCTGCTGGTCCCGGCTCCCGGCGAGGTAAATACTGCTCGCGCCCCACAAATTACGGCTCCATGAGAGATTAAGCAGCTCGGTTTTTTGACTGTCAAAACTCTCCACGCCAATCCAGGCTGCGCCGATGTTGCCGTACTGTCCCAGGTTGAAGGTCAGAGAATACTGGTCCGTATTGCGGCTGAAGCTGGCGATGGGTTTATCGTTATCGTCATACACCGTAGGCTGGTCGTAGAGGGCCAGATTGCCAAAGCCGCGGTCCCGACGCGTGTGCTGGGTGGCCACGCTGAACTCGCTGGTGCTGTACTGGTAACCCCAGTTGATTTGCCCGCCCGCCTCCCCGCGCATGCGGCTTTGCGAGTAAGAGGTATTCACCACGCCAAACTGGCCGAGTTTAATCACCGTCCCAGCCCCGCCCAGCGCCAGTTCCTGCGCCCCTTCGGCATGACCCTCCAGCGTCAGCCAGTCCGTCACCCCGTAGCGATACGAACCGCTGCCTGCCCAGCGTCACGGCGCCGTCGCTCAGCCCTTTTTTGAGCAGGTCGCTGGAGACGTAAAACGGCAGCGTGGTGCTGACCTGGCGCCCCAGTGCATCCGTCGTGACCAGTACCGCATCCCCGGCGCCGTTGATATAGGGCAGATTGGTCAGGGTGAAGGGGCCCGGCTGAAGCTGGGTTGAGCCGGACCGATAGCCGTTGATAAAGAGATCGACCGAGGTGGGTACCGCCGCTTCCCCCGCGAATTCGGGCAGCGGCCACGTCACCAGGTCAGGGCGCAGGGAAAAATCTCGCCCGACGCTGATCCCTCCCATCCGCACGCTGGAGCTCCAGCTCAGGGCATCGCTGATCACGTCCCCGACGCTCCAGCTCATTGCGTCATCCTCGTTAGTGAACAGCAGGGTCGTGTCATAGCGGACATACCCTTCCTGCTGACCGTCGTTACCGGTGAAATTTTCCCGGGCATAGCCGGTGGAGGAAAACGAGCCGTTCTCATTGAAATAGCGGAATTCATGCCAGAGGGACGCCTGTCCGCCGATATGCTCCGTGTGGTTGGTGTAGAGATCGTAATTGAGCAGCGCGCCGCGCCCGAAGTGCGGTTTGGCCTGCGCCGTTTGCGCGCCGAACGGCGTCACGCGGGATGCGACCCAGTCCCGGGGAACGGTCAGCAGCAGACGTTGCCCGGCGCTGTCGTACTCCACCCGAACCTGAGAAAGCGATGAGAGACTCACCTCTCCGGCAGGAACATGTTCCGGGGGCAGCCCCGCGCGCAGCAGGTCAGCGCTGGAGATAAAGAAAGCGCCTTTGCGCTGCGTCACGGGCACGACCAGACCGGTATCGTAGTGGTTGAGCACGAGGGCAAGCTGGAAGACCGCTTCATCATGTATCGCCTGTGCCTGGGGCGGCGGCGGAAGGCTGTCATCGCCGGGCTCAGCCCAGGTCGCGGAACTGACGCAAAGCAGTATCATCATCGCCGGCTTCAGTTGACGGGCGTCGACTGCCATTGTGCGTCCCTGGCATTAATCTGCGCGCTCATCCGCTCTGGCTGACGAACGCCCGCGGGTACCGGCCAGCTGCGGGTGCTGCCGGGAAGTACGTAACCCAGCAATCCCTCCGCGACCGTGCGTTTCTGCCCTCCCTGCTCCAGCGCCACCTGGCTCAGCCTGACATGGACATCCCCCCGATTCCGAACCTCCAGTACCGGCTGCCCATCCGCTCGCGTCACCCGCCAGCTCAGGTTGCGGGTCTCCACCAGCGCGTGATGCGCCCCTTCTTTTATTGTCGGGATCCCCTGGCCATACACAAACAGCGGAATGGAGTAACGCATCTGCAACTTCAGGCCGATGGCGGGTTCTGCTTTGGCATCAGGCTGAGGAATTTCATCCACGATAATGCGGTAGGCCTGTTCGACGCCTGCGGGAACGGGAGCCTGCTTAATAAGACGGATAAGCTGCTTGCTGCCTGTGCCAATCGTGACGATGGGCGGGCTGGCGACCACATCCTGCTGCGCGGCGTAGCGTTCGTGTCCGTCCTCCTGCTTCCAGCGCACAATACGCACCTGCATCGTGGTGGCGCTGTTTCCCTGGTTCTGGATCCACAGCTCCGTGGCGTTGGCGTCTGCCGCAAGCCACGGGTCGATCGGCCAGAGCAGAATGGTGGCTGCCGCCTGCGCCTGACCGATTGCCACAGCCATTCCCAACGCGCCCGCCAGACAAACAGGTCTGAAAACTGGCTTCATCAACACTCTCCCTTTATTACCATGACAAGGTCACGGTGAGCTGATCGGAATACGTTCCTGCCGGGCTAAATCCGGTCAGTAGCGCCACGCCAAAAAGCGGCAGCGCGATGTTATTGCTGTTGCTATAGGTCACCGGTATCGCCTGGTTGACGCCAATTTCGCTGTTCGCGGCCAGCGAGCTGCTGCTGTAAAGCCGGTATCCCACCACGTCGGCGCCGTTCGAGCGCTTCATGCGGCGAACGGTTGAATAATTCTGTCCGCCATTAATGCTCATGCTCAGCGCCACGCCCGGCGTGCAGGCGATAGACAACGCCCCGTTTGGCACAAAGCTGGTGCTTACCGGTGCGCTCTCGACGCCGTTATGGGTGCCAAAATCCAGCGTCCCGAGAACCCCTCCGCTGCCGGTGGCCACCGCGCATCCCGGAACAATCGTCGCGCTGACCTTAAAGGACTGTGACGTCACCGCCTCCGCCGCGGGCGCCATCAGCAATCCGACGATCAGCGCGAAAAAAGGCTGCACGTGTCCCTCTGCGCATATGCGCAGAGCAGTAAGAGTTGCCTTCATGGCGGTGCAGGACTAATAGGTGACGCTGACGTTAATCGTGTCGGTGTAGGTGCCCGGGACGACCGTCACGCTGTTACCGCCGCCGGTAATACGTCCGTAGAGGGTGTAACTGTCCACCCCTCCGGCCGTAGAGGCGATCGGCAGCGCGGTGTTATTGGCAATCACGCTGTTAAACCCGCTGTCGCTGTAAAGGCTGTATGCCACACCCTGTGCCGCGTTGGCGGTGTTAACCAGATAGCGCGCAGGGGTTCCCGGGGTGCCGACAACGGTGCCGGGTGCGGTGGAGTTGGTGTTGCCGGTGATCGCCACCGTATAGCTGGCGGTCGTACATTGAATAGTGAAGGTGTTTCCGCCGCTGGCACCGGTGAGCTGCGTGGTCAGAGTGGAAAACGTTGCGGGATGGGTGCCGAAATCCAGTGTCCCGAAGTTAATGCCGTTTTGCGTGGGCGATCCGTTTATCAGACAACCGTTCGTGAGCGTCAGCGTCGCGCCGATGGTGCCGCTACTGGTGACGGCCAGCGCCTGATGGACCGTTGTCGCAGTCAGTAAGGTGCCTGCGCAGATCAAAAGGAGTTTTCTTTTCATTTACCACCCTCCAGAAGACGTCTCCGTTCCCTTGCCACGTTTTATTTTTGTCGTTCAAGATGTTAGCCCCGCTTAATGTTCCTCTGAGGGGGGTTATTGAGAATTTAGTTTACGGATAACGCTTCGACCACCTGCCCCTTAACGCATAAGCACTTTGTCTTATTGACTTCTTATTGCCTTAAATAACAGAGAGTTAAATTATTTTTTTCAGCATTTTCATGCTATCAGGAGAGAATATATCCATTAAAGTGTGATGCAGATCACAATATATCGTCAGGGCAATAACAACAAAATTAATAAAACTTAAAAAGGAGTTGTATCCCCCTACGCTTTGCGTCAATTTATGTGCCGAATAATTTCCCGCGTCGTAATAAAAAATTTATATGTATCGGTGCGGGCTACATCTGAAGCGCATAGAGGGTCTTTTTTCGTGGCAAGTGCAAACAAACTCACACTCTTCATCGTGATATTCATGCTGGCGGGTATTCTTTCAGGGGCAGCAATTCATGAATATGCATCTGCGGATGCCATCAAAGCCTGGTCGGATAATATTACCCTTCTGACCGATATTTTCCTGCGACTGATCAAAATGGTCATTGCGCCGCTGGTCTTCAGTACGCTCACCGTCGGCATTATGAAGCTGGGCGAAACCTCCACCATTGGCCGCGTGGGCGGCAAAGCGATGGTATGGTTTATCAGCTCATCCGTGCTCTCAATTCTGGTCGGCCTGTTTATCGTCACGCTGGAGCATCCGGGCAGCGGGCTGAACCTGACCGTCCCGACCGAAGCGGTGGATACCGGATTAGCCGTTGGGGGGATGACGCTGAAAGCGTTCCTGTCTCACACCATTCCGACCAGCATCGCGGGGGCGATGTCGAACAATGAGATCCTGCAGATTGTGGTGTTCTCAATGTTCTTTGGCATTGGTGGCGCGTCGCTGGGGCAGAAATTCAACGCCCCGCTGGTGGCCGCGCTGGACGTGGTTTCTCATATTATGCTGAAGGTCACAGGCTACGTAATGTACGTTGCGCCGCTGGCCATTTTCGCGGCAATCTCCTCCGTCATCGCCACGCAGGGCCTGGGCATTCTTTTGAACTATGCCTCCTTTATTGGCGGCTACTATGTTGCCATTCTTCTCACCTGCATGGTGCTGCTGGCCGTGGGTTACATGGTGCTGAAAAAAGAGGTGTTCCGCCTGGTCAGCATGCTGAAAGATCCGGTTCTGGTGGCGTTTACCACCAGCAGTTCTGAAGCGGCCTACCCTAAAACGCTGGAGCAGCTGGAGCGTTTTGGCTGCTCGCGCAACATCGCCTCTTTCGTACTGCCGATTGGCTACTCCTTCAACCTGGTGGGGTCGATGGTGTACTGCTCTTTCGCCTCGATGTTTATTGCGCAGGCGTACAACATTCATCTGAGCTTCTCTGAGGTGACGGTGCTGATGCTGACCCTGATGCTGGCCTCAAAAGGGATTGCGGGCGTACCGCGCTCCTCGCTGGTGGTGCTGGCCGCGACGATCCCAAGCTTTAATATTCCGGTGGCCGGTATTCTGCTGTTGATGGGGATCGATCACTTCCTGGATATGGGCCGTTCCGCAATTAACGTTCTGGGTAATGGTATTGCGACCGCCATGCTGTCGCAGAATGAAGGCGCGCGGGACGCGGAAGCTGAAGCTGAACTGGTAAAGCAGGAAGCGTAATGGCATGAAAAAGCCGGGTGGCGGCTTTGTTTTTATGCCACGCGACTCGCCGCGATATCCTGCAGTGAAGACGGCCCCGAGCATTAACGTATGGGTGGCCACGGAAGCTGGGCTGGTGGAGCAGGATGTAAAAAAGCCGGGTGGCGGCTTCGCCTTACCCGGCCTACAAATGGCTCGAACACGTAGGCCAGGTAAGCGTCAGCACCACCCGGCTTTGTTTTTATGCCACGCGACTCGCCGCGATATCCAGCGGCGAAGAAGGCCCCGAGCATTAACGTATGGGTGGCCACGGAAGCTGAGCTGGTGGAGCAGGATGTAAAAAAGCCAGGTGGCGGCTTCGCCTTACCCGGCCTACAAATGGCTCGAACACGTAGGCCGGGTAAGCGTCAGCGCCACCCGGCTTTGTTTTTATGCCACGCGACTCGCCGCGATATCCTGCAGTGAAGACGGCCCCCGAGCATTAACGTATGGGTGGACACGGAAGCTAAGCTGGGGGAGCAGGATGTAAAAAAGCCGGGTGGCGGCTTTGCCTTACCCGGCCTACAAATGGCTCGAACGCGTAGGCCGGGTAAGCGTCAGCGCCACCCGGCTTTGTTTTAGGCTACGTGACTCGCGGCGATATCCAGCAGCGCCATCTCATCGCTGTTCAGCAGCTTCTCAATGTTCACCAGAATCAGCATACGCTCGCCGAGCGCGCCCAGACCGGTCAGGTATTCGGTCGACAGCGTGACCGCAAACTCTGGCGCAGGACGAATCTGATCAGAGGTCAGGGAAAGCACGTCAGACACGCCATCCACCACGATCCCCACCACGCGCTGCCCCAGATTCAGGACGATCACCACGGTGTTGTCGTTGTAGTCAACGTCGCCCTGGCTGAACTTCACGCGCAGATCCACGATGGGCACAATGACGCCACGCAGGTTGGTGACACCTTTAATAAACGCAGGCGTGTTAGCGATGCGGGTAACCTGGTCGTAACCACGGATTTCCTGCACTTTCAGGATATCGATGCCGTACTCTTCATCGCCTAAAGTGAATACCAGAAATTCCTGTCCTGATGGCTCGCCCGCCAGTTTCGTTACATTACTCATACCGGTCATGTTATTACCTTCTACTTAATCAGGCGGCTGTGTACGCCACACGTTGTTCACGATTTAATCCCTGAAGCGCCGACACGTCGACGATCAGCGCCACGCTACCATCACCCAGAATGGTGGCGGCAGAAATACCCGGCACTTTGCGGTAGTTGCTTTCGAGGTTCTTCACCACCACCTGGTGCTGACCGATCAGCTGATCGACCAGCAGCGCATAGCGGCGGCCCGCGCTTTGCAGGATCACCACGATACCCTGCGTAGCCTCTGTCTTCGCCCCGTCCACTTCGAACACTTTCCACAGTTCCACCAGCGGCAGGTACTCACCGCGAACCTCGAGCACGCGCTCCCCGCCCGCCAGCGGATGCAGATCTTCCTCACGCGGCTGGAGGGATTCCATCACGGCGTTCAGCGGGAGGATAAAGACTTCGTCCGCCACTTTGACTGACATGCCGTCGAGGATCGCCAGCGTCAGCGGCAGCAGGATGCGAATGGTCGTGCCGGAACCCTGTTTGGACTGGATCTCAACGTGGCCGCCCATCTCCTGGATGTTACGTTTCACCACGTCCATGCCCACGCCGCGCCCGGAGACGTCGGTCACCTGCTCTGCGGTAGAGAAGCCCGGTGCGAAGATCAGCATGCCCACTTCTTCGTCGGTCATGTTTTCATTGACCGCCATTCCCTGCGAAATCGCTTTTGCCAGGATGCGCTCGCGGTTCAGACCGGCGCCGTCATCGGTCACTTCAATGCAGATGTTTCCGCCCTGATGTTCCGCAGACAGGATCAGATTCCCGACCGGGGATTTCCCTGCGGCAATGCGGTTTTCCGGCAGTTCGATACCGTGGTCGAGGCTGTTACGCACCAGGTGCGTTAACGGGTCAATGATGCGCTCGATCAGGCTTTTATCCAGTTCGGTTGAGCTGCCCATCAGGGTCAGTTCAATCTGCTTGTTCAGCTTGCTGGCGAGATCGCGAACCAGACGCGGGAAGCGGCTGAAGACATATTCCATCGGCATCATACGGATGGACATGACCGATTCCTGCAGATCGCGGGCGTTACGCTGCAGCTGGCCCATGCTGGTAATCAAATCCCCGTGGGTGACCGGGTCGAGTTCGTTTGAACGTTGCGCCAGCATCGACTGGGTGATCACCAGTTCGCCCACCAGGTTAATCAGCTGATCAACCTTCTCAACGGCGACACGGATGCTGGTCGACTCGCTGGAGCGCGCGGCAGGTTTTTCACCACGGCCCGGTGCAGCAGGCTCTTTTGGCACCGCCTTCAGCGCCGGGGCCGCAGGGGCCACAGCCGGTGCGGCGGTCTGGGCGACAACAGCCACCTCTTCCGCAGCCGCTGGGGCGTCAACCGCGACAGTTTCGGTTTCGAAGGCGATTTGATCGGCTTCAATCACAAAGCACAGCACCGCCACGATATCGTCCTGGCCAATACCGTCATCAAGCGTCGCGGCCAGGCTGTCTTTGCCTTTTACCACGTTGCTTAATTTCGCCAGGTTACCCAGCTCTTCTTCCAGCAGGTTAACTTCATTCTCTTTCAGGCGAGACAGCACCACGCGCAGTTTGCCCGCCGGTGCGTCGGCAGAGGCAGACGCCTGCGCGGCAACCGTATCCACAACGCTCAGTTTTGCGGCAGGAACCACGGCTGCGGCAACCTCACCTTTGGCTTCCAGCGCGAGCTGGCGCAGCGCATTGCAGATGTATTCAAAGCTGGCGGCGTCAGGCTCTGCCGAACTTTTATAGGCGTCGAGCTGTTCCTGCATAATATCTTTGGTTTCCAAAAACAGGTTGATAATGTCGGTATTGAGCTGCATCTCACCGCGTCGTGCTTCATCAAGCAGGTTTTCCATTAAATGGGTCGTTTCCTGCAGGATGGTAAATCCAAACGTTCCGGCTCCGCCTTTAATGGAATGCGCCGCACGGAAGATGGCATTGAGCTGCTCGGAATCCGGTGCTTCGGGCACCAAATCGAGCAAGTGTTGCTCCATATCGGCCAACAATTCGTCGGCTTCATCAAAGAATGTCTGGTAAAAATCGCTAATATCCATGCTCACGCTATCACCTCGGATTGGCTGGTGGCGATGTTGGAACGGCAGCCGAAGGAACGGCCCCAGGCTGTTTTAAATCGTCCAGTGACTCATTCTGACTTTCGGCGTTTTCATGCAGGATGGCCTGCTCCGCCTGCTGGTTCAGCACTAAAAGACTGATACGACGGTTGATGGCATCATCCGGCCCGCGGTCGGAAACGCGCATGGTTGCGGCCATGCCGACTACGCGCAGTACCTTGCCATCATCAAGCCCACCTGCCACCAGCTCGCGGCGCGAGGCGTTGGCACGGTCGGCAGAAAGTTCCCAGTTGCTGTATCCCTTCTCCCCACTGGCGTACGGGAAATCATCCGTGTGGCCTGACAGGCTGATTCGGTTAGGAATGCCGTTCAGCACCGGTGCAATGGCACGCAGAATATCGCGCATGTACGGTTCGACTTCCGCACTCCCGGTTTTAAACATCGGGCGGTTCTGGCTGTCGATAATCTGGATACGCAGCCCTTCCTGCACCAGGTCAATCTTCAGATGCGGTCGCAGCGCGCGCAGCTTCGGATCCGCTTCAATCAGCTGATCGAGATCGCCACGCAGTTTTTTCAGGCGCGCCTGTTCCATCTTTCGTTTCAGCTCGTCGATGTTCGGCTCTTTTTTCACCTCACCCTTCTGCTGGGTGTAATCATCGCCGCCGCCCGGGATCGGGCTTTCGCTGTTAGAGATACGCGGCCCGCCGGCCACCGCCGTTGCCAGCGGCGTGCGGAAATATTCGGCAATCTGGATCAGCTCTTTTGGGCTGGAGATGGAGATCAGCCACATCACCAGAAAGAACGCCATCATTGCGGTCATAAAATCGGCGTACGCGATTTTCCACGAGCCGTGCGCGCCATGCCCACCGCCCTTGTGCTTGCGTTTTTTTACGATGACGATCGGATGGGACTGGTTTTTCATGCGTCCTCAGTTGTCGTCTGTTGGTTTGGGTTTTTCACCGCACGCACGTGTTCTTCAAGCTCGATAAACGACGGTCGCTCGCTGGAGTAAAGCGTTTTACGGCCAAACTCAACCGCGATCGGTGGCGCATAACCGTTGAGGTTAGAGAGCAGCGTGATCTTCACGCACTGCATCATTTTGGTGGTTTCCGCGCTCTTCTGGCGCAGCACGCTGGCCAGCGGAGAGATAAAGCCGTACGCCAGCAAAATACCGAGGAAGGTACCCACCATCGCATGGGCAATCAGCGCGCCGAGCTCGGCTGCCGGACGGTCCGCTGAGGCCAGGGCGTGCACCACCCCCATGACCGCAGCAACGATACCGAATGCCGGAAGCGAGTCGCCGACCAGCGCCAGGCTGTTGGCCGGCACTTCCGATTCACTTTCATGGGTTTCAATCTCTTCATCCATCAGCGCTTCGATTTCGAAGGTATTCATGTTGCCGCTGATGATCAGTCGCAGATAGTCGACGATGAAATCCAGCATCATGGCATCAGCGAGAATGCGCGGATAGCTGGCAAAAATTTCGCTCTCTTTCGGGTTTTCAATATCCCGCTCAAGCGAGAACATGCCCTGCTGACGCGACTTCGCCATCAGGCGATAGAGCAGTGCCAGCAGATCCATATACATGCTTTTGGTGTATTTTGAGCGACGGAACAGCAACGGAATTGCTTTCAGCGTGCCCTTGATCGATTTACCGTTGTTGCCAACGATAAAAGCCCCTACCCCTGCGCCGCCGATGATAATAAGTTCAGCCGGTTGATAGAGTGCTCCAAGGTGCCCGCCGGTCATCATGTAACCGCCGAAAACTGTACCGAGAACTACCAGGTAACCTAATAAGATAAGCACGACATCATCCTTCCGCTAGTGACTATGGCAAGGACGTCCAGCTCGCAGCGTTGACCGTTCGCGGGGTAAAAAAAAGCAGCGGTAATCGCTTACCGCTGCTGGAATCTTTCCCACACGTTCGGGTTAAACAGCTTGTTCGATCTGTTCATCCAGCAGTTGTGGAATAATATCGGCAGCATCCCGGGAAAGTTTACGTCTTTTTACTGCACGGGAAGGAGGCTGACATAAACTACAGGTGAAGCTGCCTGCAGGTTGGTGAGCATGGGTAATGAAATTGCCGTTGCAGCAGTTGCAGCGCGACAGCTCAAGCATTCCGCTCTCAACAAAACGCACCAGCGTCCATGCGCGGGTCAGCGCCAGCAGAGGACCTTCTTCCTGCTGTGGGCATTGTTCAAGGTAAAGTTTGTAGGCTTTGATCACGGCGTCAACGCCGCTACACAAACCGGTTTTGAGAAGATACTGCCAGGCATTACAGAACATGGAAGCGTGAATATTCTGCTCCCACGTCATAAACCAGTCGGTAGAAAACGGCAGCATGCCTTTCGGCGGGGGACTACCACGTAACTCTTTGTACAGTTTGATGAGACGACCACGGCTCAACTGCGTCTCGCTTTCCAGCATTTGTAAACGAGCACCCAGCGTAATCAGCTCCATGGCCAACTGTATGTCACGCGCTTCCTGAACAATGCTTTTCTCGCTCATTGCTAGGCCCTTTTCTTACGGGCTACGTCATCAGGCTGGCTGATTTCGTTAAGCAAGCGAGTAGAGAGAAGAATACCGGTATGGATCTGTTGAAGATCGTCTACACGGGACTCCTGCGTCAGACGCGTTATAGTCTGAGAGTCATCGAAACGGAACTGGCAAACCAGTTGATTCGTTTCAGCCAGTTTAACCATCTGCGGGAGGGTTAAACCGCCCAGCATGGTTGCCATCTCTTCGTTAATACCCAGACGAAACATCGCGGACGCCTTGTCCTGACTAATCAAACGCTGCGCGAGCAGTAAATACGACAAATTGATGTCATAGATATGTTTTAGCAACTCGGATGTATGCATTGTTCCCATCCCGAATAACCAACTATTATTTTTATGCGGAAAGACCGCACCCCGTGATGTCGCCGGGAAATCACCCGGTATAAAAAAGAAAAGGCTAAATGCATAGTTGAATTTAGGTTTGTATTCATCGAAACGCGTAAGAGAGGAAACGCGAATGCGTCTCTTACATGTTTTATCATTTCTTACAAATAACTAAGATTTTTCCTAATTCGACGCAAACTCTACTCGTCAGTTTTGACACATACAATCCAGCCATCCTCAAATTTAAAAAAATGTGATCTACGTCACACAATTTAAGTGAATATGACCCATAAATCCATCAGTATGACTTGTAATTTGTTCAATTATTAACCAATCGACACTGTTTTGTATTCTTAATTGACGAATACTCATGCAGAAGGGGGATCAGAACTGGCATGCAACGTGCTTTTCCTCGGGTGGACGTCGCGCGGAAACATTTACATCATTCACCCCTACGGGAAACATTTTTCTTACTGTGAAAAAACATAGAGTTATGCAGACAGCCCAAAAAAGATGTTTCAGAGCGTGATCATTCGAAATGATTTTGTAACGCATCAAAACGATTCAACAGTCAAGGCATAAAATTGTGTGATTTACGTTAAGTTGTTAATTTTTTTCATTTAGGCGCATTTTTCAGTTATTCTTCTTATAAGAATAATTAATGAATAATTATGATAAGCTTCACACTAATGTCGTAATCAGCCCTTGCAGAACCCGGAAAATCGCGGTAAAGGTGATCAAACGCTGTCAGCCAGACACCCAAGGAGTGCGCCATGAGTTACTCCCATCTACTTGTTTCTGTTGCCGTTTCCCCAGAAAGCCATCAACTCGTCGCCCGGGCAGTTTCCATTGCCAGACCTCACAATGCCCGCATCAGCCTCATCACGCTTGCGGCCGAACCCGAGATGTATAATCAGCTGGCTGCCCCCATGCTGGAGGATATTCGTGAGGTACTTCAGGAGGAAACGCAGCAATTTCTGCGCGAGCTGGTCGAAAAGGCACACTATCCTGTCTATGAAACCGTAATTGCGACAGGAGAACTTAATGCCCATATTCTCGACATGTGTCGTAAACAGAATATTGATTTAGTGATATGCGGGAATCATAACCACAGCTTTTTATCGCGCGCGGCCTGCGCGGCGAAATCCATTGTCGCATCAAGTCAGGTTGACGTGTTATTAGTACCGCTTGGGGGGCGTTAACCCCCCAGGGAAATATCAGGCAAGTTTAGGGAAAGTTGCGATCTTTTTTTGTAAATCGCCTTCATGGCTTTGTGGGGCGATATCGCGGAGATCCTGAATAAAACGCGCCTGCCAGTGGTTAATATCGTTCTTCCGGATCGTCTCCATCATTTCAGCATGGCGGGAAATACGTTCCGTGAGCGGCATGGTGAGCGCGCGGTTCAGGGCATTCGCCACGTCATCGCGATCGTAAGGGTTCACAATCAGCGCCGAGGTAAGCTCATTTGCGGCCCCGGCAAACTGGGATAGCACCAGAACACCCGGATCGGCGGGGTCCTGCGCTGCCACATACTCTTTCGCGACCAGGTTCATCCCGTCGCGCAGCGGCGTCACCAGGCCAACGTCCGCATAGCGGAAGACCTTCATCAGGATCTTGCGGTCGAAGTGCTGATTCAGATAAAACAGCGGCGTCCAGCCCAGTTGACCGTAACGGCCATTAATGCGCCCGGCTTCTGTCTCCAGCTGATGGCGAATATCCTGATAGGCCTGAACCTCCCCGCGCGACGTCGGCGCAATCTGGGTATAACGAATCTTACCGTGATGCTCCGGATATTTATCCAGCAGCGTTTCATACGCCAGGAAGCGTTCCGGCAGCCCTTTAGAATAATCAAGACGCTCGACCGAGAAGATATTTTTCACGTGCTTGAGTTCATTCTTAAGCTGCGCCAGCTTCGGCGGCAGCGGGCCGGAGGCCTGCTCCGCGATTTCGTCAGGTTCAATCCCTATTGGATACACTTCGGTGTGGAACGTTTTTCCCCACGCCGTATGGGTTTTCCCGCCTTTGGTCACCAGACGCGCTTTCCCTGACACGGAGTCAAGGAATGCCAGGCGGTCATTTTCCGTCTGGAAGCCCAGCAAATCGTAGTCACACAGCGCTTCCAGCAGCTCTTCATGCGGCGGCAGCGCGGTAAAAATTTCCGGCGTCGGGAACGGGATGTGCAGGAAGAAGCCAATCCGGTTATTCACTCCCCTCTTTCGCAGCTCTCTGGCGAACGGCAGCAGGTGATAATCGTGGATCCATAAAATATCGTCTTCCTCTATCAATGGCAGCAGTTTATCCGCCAGCATCGCATTCACGCGCGCGTAGCCTTCGAAGGATTCACGCTGGAATTTGACCAGGTCAAGGCGATAGTGAAACGCCGGCCACAGGACGGCATTCGAGAACTGCGAGTAATACTCGTCGTAGTCTTTCTCTTTCAGTGCAAACGACGCCCACGTGATGTTCCCGCGCGTCACTTTTGTGAGCGGTTTATCTTCTTCACTGATTTCTCCGCTCCAGCCAAACCACAGCCCGCCAGCGGCTTTCAAGGCACCTAACACCCCTACCGCCAGGCCACCCGCACTGGCTTTTTTATCATCAGGCGGTGCGATTCGGTTAGAGACGACGACTAAGCGACCCATAATGGTTTCCCCCTTTGTTTTGCGCTATTTGTTGTTGTTGCTGGTTAGCGATATCAGATACCCACTGCCAGACGCTGGCGACATCCGCCAGCCGCCATTCGGCGACAGTGTCACCAGGCCCTACCTTAACGGCGATCCCTCCGGCCTGATTAACCACACGGAACCCGGCCTCGTCGGTCAGGTCATCCCCTAAGAAAACAGGCGTCCGGCCCTTAAATGGCGCCTCCGCCATAAAGGCGGCGATGGCAGCGCCTTTATTAATCCCCTTCGGCTTTAACTCCACCACGCATTTGCCCGGCTGCAGCGCCAGCTGTGGATGCGCATCCGCAACCGTCTGAGCAAGCGCGAGCACGGCATCTCCGTGCTGCGGTGCCTGGCGATAATGCAGGGCAAAGGCCATGCCTTTGGCTTCCAGCTCGGTGCCAGGCAGGTCGGCCAGCGCAGCAGAGAGCCGCTTCTGGAGCGTTTGCGTCAGTGCGTCGGGGAGTGAAACGATATGCGTTTGATCATGGATGTCGCGGCGCTCCGCTCCGTGTACACCGGCCAGCGGAAAGTGGTATGGACTGGCGAGCAGATCCAGCTCGGCCATTGAGCGCCCTGATATCAATGCCAGTGCTCCCTCATTCATGAGCGAGAGCTGATGCAAATCCTGTAACACCGCCTCCGGAATAGACACCTGATCGGGGTGCGGTTTTATCCCGGCGAGCGTGCCGTCGAGATCAAAAAAGAAAGCATAATGTCCGGGCAGTACAGGCGGTGCGGTTAACAAGTCAGCCACCCTTTTCCTCCTTACGGTTGACGAGAGGTAAACGCCTTTACCTCTTTCATAGCCATGTAAGTATAGACAGTGTGACGTCGCTCGCCATTTGACAACCGCCCCGCCAGTTTTACTGGCGGGGCGGTGAAGGGGTCAACTATGGTTATAAGTTGAGCAATAAAAGAGGTGCAAAACGGTTACACGGTACGCTTCGCTTTTTGCTTGTAACGGTCGAATATCACCGCTGCCAGCAGGATCAGACCACGCACCACGTACTGCGAGAACGGCGAAATATTCAGCAGGTTCATGGCGTTCTCTACCGTGCCCAAAATCAGGATACCGGCCACCACATATGAGATTTTTCCGATGCCTCCCTTGAGGGAAACGCCCCCTAACACGCAGGCCGAAATAACGATCAGCTCATAACCGATAGAGGTCATTGGCTGGCCGCTGGTCATACGCGACGCCAGAATAATCCCCGCCGCGGCAGAAACCAGCCCCGAGAGCACAAAGATAATAATCTTGGTGCGCACCACCGGTACCCCGGCCAGACGGGCGGCCTCTTCGTTACCGCCAATCGCCAGCGTATTACGGCCAAAGGTGGTCCGGTTAAGCAGGAAGCCGAACAGGATCAGGCAGGCCACGGTCAGCCAGATAGGCGCAGGCAGACCCAGCCAGTTGGCGTAACCCAGCGTAAAGAAGCGCTCGTCTTCAATCCCCACCGCTTTACCGTCGGAGATGATATAGGCCAGCCCGCGGACAATTTGCATTGTCGCAAGCGTCGTGATCAGGGCGTTAATCTTCAGGCGCGCGATAACAAAACCGTTCACCAGGCCGCTGATGACGCCGAGTAACAGACCGGCAAAAACGCCAATCCACAGGCTCTCCGTCATGTTGATCACCACGGCCGTCGTAACGCCTGCACAGGCAATCACCGACGCCACCGACAGGTCAAAATCGCCGGAGGCCAGACAGAACAGCATCCCGCAGGCCACCATCCCGGACATGGAGATGGCGAGACCCAGCCCCTTCATATTAATGAAGGTGGCAAAGTTGGGGACAAAGATCGCGCAGGCGACGAACAGTGCGGCAAACACCACCAGCATGCCGTACTGATCCCAGATACGCCCAACGCTCAACGCCGACTTCGACTTCGGCACTCCGGATGTAGTAACAGAGGACATCATTAACTCCTTACTCAGGCGACGGCCTGGCTAACTTTAGGCATGGCGAGGTTCAACGCCTGTTGTTCATTCGCCTGTTCATGAAGTAATTCGCCGGCAATTTCGCCTTCACGCATCACCACAATGCGGTCGGCCACGCCAAGCACCTCCGGCAGATCGCTGGAGGCGAAAAGCACCGCCACGCCGCGTTTTGCCAGCTCATAGATCACGTTATAAATCTCGTGTTTTGCCCCCACGTCGATACCGCGCGTCGGCTCATCCAGCAAGATGACCTTCATATCCTCCGACAGCCAGCGGCCCAGAATGGCCTTCTGCTGGTTTCCGCCTGACAGATTCATGATCAGCTGTTCCGGACCCGGCGTTTTGATATTTAGTGAACGAATATGGTGGTCGGCATTGCTCGACTCCCAGCTATCGTTTATCAGGCAACCTGCGCGAATAAACTTACGGCGGGCGGAAATATTGATGTTGTCGCGTACCGAGTGCACCGGAATAATGCCCTCTGCTTTCCGGTCTTCCGGACAGAGCATCATTCCCGCCCCGATCGCGTGGGCCGGTTTCTGAATGTCTACCCGCTCGCCGTCAATGGAGACCTGCCCATCGGTAATACGGGTACCGCCGAACAGCCCTTTCATCAATTCGCTACGCCCCGCGCCTACCAGACCAAACAGGCCGACGATTTCACCGCTGCGTACGGATAACGAAATCGGCGTTCTGACGCCCGGCGCTTTCACGCTATCGAGGCGCAGACGCTCAGGGCCGTACTGGCGAGGCTGCCAGTGATAGATATCACCCAGATCGCGTCCGACCATCGCCTGAACAAGCTGGTCATGGTTCACCTGCGCCATGTCGGTAAAGGTGCGCACATAGCGTCCATCTTTAAACACGGTGATGGCATCGCTGAGAGCAAAAATCTCTTCCATGCGGTGCGAAACGTACAGAATCGTCCGGCCTTCCTGACGCAATTCGCGGATCACGCGGAACAGATTTTCGATTTCCCGCTTCGAGAGCGAACTCGTGGGTTCATCGAAGGCAATAATTCTGGCGTTACGCGCCAGCGCCTTGGCAATTTCAACCATCTGCCACTGGCCGATGGAGAGATATTTCAGCGGCGTCTGGGGATCGACGTCCAGACCCAGGTGTTGAAGCTGCAGCCCCGCTTCATAATTAAGTAGCGAACGATTCACCACGCCGCCTTTGTGCGGGAGCTGTCCTAGATAGATGTTTTCCGCCACGGTCATCTCAGGGATGAGGTGCAGCTCCTGATAGATAATGGCCACCCCGGCATTGAGCGCCGCCGTGGTATCGGCAAAAGAGACCTCTTCGCCGCGGATCGCCAGCGTGCCGGTTGTTGGCGAGTAGTTGCCGCTGAGGATTTTCAACAGCGTGGATTTTCCCGCACCGTTTTCCCCCATCAGGGCGTGAACCTGGCCGGCATAGCAGTCGAAGCTGATATCGGTCAGCGCGTTCACACCGGGGAAGGTTTTCCCGATGCCGCGAAAAGAGAGATACGGATCAGACTGTCGCATAACGTCTCCGTGATTCCTGTAGTGTGTACGTCAGGCCCCTCACGCAGGATGAGGGGCACAATCACCGCGTATTACTTCCCGCCCAGTCCTTTTTTCGCCAGCTCCTCTTTGAAGTTGTCGCGGGTGATGAGCACCACGTCGGTCACTTCGGTAAATTTCGGCGGTTCAGCCCCTTTGGTGACCCAGTTGTAAAGCATCTCGCTGGATTTATAGCCGTGAACGTCCGGGCTTGGCAGCAGTGAGCCGTAGAAGCCGGTGGCCTGCGCTTTGGACAGCTCGCTGACGGCGTCAACGCCGTTGATGCCAATCCCGATCACGTCAGGTGCCTTGAAGCCCTGACCTTCCGTCGCGCGCACGCCGCCCAGCACGGTGTTGTCGTTCATGCCGACCACCAGCCAGTGTTTGACCTCCGGATGCTGAACCAGCATAGAGTTGGCGGCGTCAAAAGCGCCCGGGATATCGTTAGATTTGGTGGGGACTTTGTAGATCTGTTTTTCCGGGAAGCCGGCCGCCTTCAGCGCGTCCATTGACCCGGTCGTACGACGACGCGCCGTGTCCAGCTCATCCGCTGTAATAGCCATCACTGCGGTCTCTTTGACGTCCCAGCCGCGTTTTTGCATCTCTTTATAGAGTTCCTGGCCCTGACGTTCGCCGATTTTTGTCGCGGCCATCATGACCAGCGGGACGCTGTCCATCGGCTTGCCTTTGGCGTTCACGAACTGATCGTCAACGGCAATGACCTTCATGTCGTAACCGCGGGCTTTTGCCGCGATGGCCGAGCCCAGCTTTGGATCCGGCGTACAGATAACGAAACCTTTCGCACCGCTGGCCGCCAGGCTGTCGATGGCGTTCAGGGTTTTCTCACCGTCAGGCACGGCGATTTTAATCACTTCAAAACCTAAATCTTTCCCGGCCTTATCGGCGAATTTCCACTCCGTCTGGAACCAGGGCTCTTCGGGCTGTTTTACCAAAAAACCGAGTTTTAAATTCTCAGCAATAGCGGATTGTGACATAACGGCAGCCAGACCGATGGCCGCCAGCGCTTTAGTAAATTTGTGCATGGTAAACTCCAGCTTTAGCTTTCTTTTCTGTAGGGAATATGTGCGTGCTTCTTATTTAATCGGACTTAAAACAAGGCATTAGCGCTTACCTCGTTATAAGCGTTATTGCTGGTGATAGTTTTAGCGGGAAATTAATCATCCATAAGAGAGCCCCATCACACCGCAGAATTACAGTAATTGCGTACATAAATTCAGCGAAAAATGACATAAAAAAGGCAGTATTTGTCAGACAAATGAAATGAGGGTAAGCAGGATTATCCATAAGATTAGCTAAGATATCCCTGATGCCCCGGATCGGGCACGAGAACGCCGGACGTCAGAAAAGTGCAGTATGTTTTTCATCAAAAATGCCACACGCACTGAAAATTATTTACTCCACAGAATTTGATTTAGCGCAATTTTATTAATGCACCTGATATACGGAATAATTAATCCGTGATTCATTTTTTTACAGAGCATTATTCCGGTTTAATATTCCCGAAAGAGTAACAGCATATCTCTTCGATAAAAAAATGTTGATTATCAGAGGATTATCTAAACACTGTTCTATGGCGAGCTAATTGTATTTCTGTACTATATTAAAGTTTGTAATGTATGGTAAACACAGCCAATTTAAGAGTTTTCTTAGACCAAAGACAAGGGTATGCTTATTTATATCGAACACAGGAAGTGAATTTCGGTCGACTTCGTTTACTGCAGAAAGCGTATTTCTGCTCTTTTTCTTCGTACTTGCCTGGTGCTCAGGTTAAGCAACGGACATCACGTCCCACCGTCAATAAGGATATGAGTATGGCTACCCAAACGATGATGCAAAAACTTAACGCGCAGATGAACCTTGAGTTCTACGCCTCCAACCTGCACCTTCACTTAAGTGCCTGGTGCGCTGAGAATAGCCTCACGGGCTCTGCCACCTTCTTTCGCTCTCAGGCACAAAGTAACGTCACCCATATGATGCGCGTTTTTAACTTCCTGAAAGCTGCAGGGGCAAACCCTGTCGTTAAAGCCCTTGATGGGATAAACGAGAGCTACTCTTGTCTGGAAGAACTGTTTCAGAAAACGCTTGAAGAGTATGAACAACGCTGCAGCACCCTCAACAAACTGGCCGATGAAGCCAAAGCGCAGCAGGACATTACGACGCTGAGATTCTTACGCGATATGGATAAAGAGCAGCAGCAGGATGGCCTGCTGCTGAAGACGCTGGCGGATGAGCTGCATAACGCGCAGCAGGCAGGTTTATGTCCTGAGCAAACCGACCGTCACCTGCTCGACATTGTGGCGGTGCAGCACCACTGAGTTTCTGGCCTGCTTCCGTCCCGGGGAGCAGGTCCCCTTCCCCTCTCCAACCTTCTGCTTTTGCTGAAATTTAACAAATCAGATCTGGCTCCCAATGATTAACCACACAACGTGTGATGATTTATTTAATTACATAATCATTGACGAGGGAGCATCATGATCACCATCGAGTTTGTTGTCATTCTCCTCTGCCTGCTGACGGGTACGCGTTTCGGCGGTATGGGGCTTGGGTTAATCAGCGGTATTGGTCTTTTTATTTTATGTTTCGTCTTTGGTCTGCAGCCGGGTAAACCCCCGGTTGACGTCATGTTGACCATCCTCGCGGTGATTGGCTGTGCCGCTACTCTGCAAACGGCGGGCGGTCTCAACGTCATGATGCAGTTTGCGGAACGTCTGCTGCGCAAACACCCGCAGCACATCACCCTGCTCGCTCCGTTTACCACCTGGATGCTGACCTTTCTGTGCGGCACCGGCCATGTGGTCTACACCATGTTCCCGATTATTGCGGATATCGCCCTGAAAAAAGGGATCCGCCCGGAGCGCCCTATGGCCGTGGCATCGGTCGCGTCGCAGATGGCGATCACGGCCTCCCCCGTTTCCGTTGCCGTCGTGTCGCTGGTGTCCACCCTGGCAGCCCAGCATGGGATCGGCCACGCGTGGGGAATTCTGGAAATTCTCGCCGTGTCGGTTCCCGCTTCACTTTTCGGCGTGGCTATTGCTGCACTGTGGAGTTTACGCCGCGGGAAAGATTTGGCGGACGACATGGAGTTTCAGGAAAAGCTAAAAGATCCTAAGCAGCGCGAGTTTATCTACGGCGGAACAGAGACGTTAATGAATCAGCGTTTCCCAAAACAGGCCTACTGGTCCACGTGGATTTTCTTTGCCGGCATTGCCGTGGTCGTTCTGCTGGGGGCCTTCCCTGAGCTGCGCCCCGCCTTTGAACTGAAAGGCAAAATGACGGCGCTGTCGATGAACCTTGTCATCCAGATGATGATGCTAATTGCGGGTGCCGTGATGCTGATGGCCTGTAAGGTCAATGCCTCCGCGATTTCCAACGGCGCGGTGTTCAAGGCCGGTATGGTTGCGATCTTCTCGGTATTCGGCGTGGCGTGGATGAGCGATACCTTTTTCCAGGCACATCTCGACGAGTTAAAGCTGGCCCTGGAAGGCGTGGTGAAAAGCCACCCGTGGACATATGCGATTGTGCTGTTTCTGGTGTCAAAGCTGGTGAATAGCCAGGCGGCGGCGCTGACGGCGGTTGCGCCGATGGGGTTGATGTTGGGCATCGACCCGAAAATGCTGATCGCCTTTTTCCCGGCGTCCTACGGCTATTTTGTCCTGCCGACCTATCCCAGCGATTTGGCCTGCATCGGCTTTGACCGGTCAGGCACGACCCGCATCGGTAAATTAATCATCAACCACAGCTTTATTTTGCCAGGGCTGATTGGGGTAAGCTGCGCGTGTGCCGCGAGCTACCTGCTGGTCCAGACGTTCTTCTGATAACATCAAAGGGCGACGCATGCCGTCGCCCATTTCCCTGCGTCAGTGGGACTCACCCTGCGGCGTGAATCGCAGCTCGATCAGCGCGATGGCTTTCTGGATCGCACGAAGCGTTACCGGGTCAGCGGCAGCAGGATGGCTGGCAAAATCGATGTTTTTCAGCTGGGTAGACATCTTCTCGCGCACTTCAACCGGCGCAATCACGTCCAGAACATCCAGGATTTGTTTGATAACCAGCTGGCAGGCGACAACGTCAGAGACCAGTTCCTGATCGGCGCTCAGGTTTTGTGACATGGGGTTTCTCCTTATTTAAAGGCCGCCATAGTATCAAAACACGCCCCCTGACATCTTCCCTTCAACGTCTGCAGGTATAAAAAAACCTGCCGAAGCAGGTTTTTTTTATCAGAACATGGCGCCCGGCGGCACGTCTTTGAACGTGCGGCAGTAATTGGCCCACATACTTTTCAGGATTTTGCGCAGTTTCACAGTGATGCTCCATCAACGTGTTATACAACTTTATCGTCAATGCGCCTATAATATGACCACCATCACAAAAATCAATGCTTTTGTGATAGAAATCACAATTTAATCAGAATGGGGTCTGATCGCGTTCACCATCGACCCGTTGCGAAGAGTGAGGGCAGATTGTCCGGCTATTCCAGCCATTGCGGCGGGCATCTGCGGGTACGATAACGTATTTCCATCCACTCAGAGCGAACCATGAAAAGAGTCATTGTAGCCGGCACACTCCTCCTGCTCGCGGGGTGCAGCATTAACCGCCAGGCTGAAGTCAGCAGCCTCGATGCGCCGAACGGCATCGTCCGCCTTAACTACGGTCAGGCAGCGCTGCAAAATGCGTATTCCGATGAGTATGTGAATAACGGTACGGCGGCAAAAGCGTGTCAGAGCATGGGGTACGCCACGGCCTCAGCCTATGGTCAGCCCATTAAAACCTGCACTCTCATTAGCGGCTCGTTGTGTCTGAACGAGAGCGTGACTATCCAGTATAAATGTATGGGTTATGCCGTGAACCCTAAGTCAAACAATCCGTGGTATTAATCCAGACTGCCAGCGCAGGCTGGCAGTTTATTTCATCACGAACAAAAACAATTCTCATTAATAAATGATAAAATCGCCAATGCGTTTTATTCCCATTCGTATTTTAAATAAATAAAATAAATATTTTACGTTTTGCAAATAATTAAATAACAAATTATAGTGTCGCTCATTGTGAACCAGAAATAATAACCCGGAGCGCCACCATGCTGAAAACTGAAATGATCGACAAGCTCAACGCACAAATGAATCTTGAGCTGTATTCATCCCTTCTCTACCAGCAGATGAGCGCCTGGTGCAGTTATCACAGCTTCGAAGGCGCTGCCGCGTTTCTGCGTCGTCACGCGCAGGAAGAGATGACGCACATGCAGCGTCTGTTTGATTATCTGACGGATACCGGCAGCCTGCCGCGCATTGAAACCGTGGCATCCCCATTTGCTGAATATAATTCTCTCGATGAACTGTTCCGCGCCACCTACGAGCACGAGCAGCTGATCACCCAGAAAATTAACGAACTGGTTCATGCCGCGATGACCAGCCAGGATTATCCAACCTTCAATTTCCTGCAGTGGTATGTCGCCGAACAGCATGAAGAAGAGAAGCTGTTTAAATCCGTGCTGGATAAATTATCTCTGGTGGGGAAATCAGGCGAAGGTCTTTACTTTATTGATAAAGAACTTTCCACGCTGGATACGCAGAATTAATTTCAGCGCGGTGCGGGTTCCCTGCACCGCGTTAATTTACATACACCCAGCGCAGCTGGTACAGCGCCAGTCGTGGGGATTCACGGCCTGGTAAAAATAGCGGTAGCTGGCCGTCTCCAGCGCAATACCCATCTCGAAAAACATATCCGTCAACCAGTCGACATTCGCTATGATCCACTCATCTTCCTGTAAGCCTTGTGCAAAGGTCTCATCCTCAGGATCAATAACCGAATAGATTCCCCAGGTGCCCATATCTTTTTCGCGGCGGGACTCCGGAAGTATCAGGGGCTGGTTCTGCCAGTGGATTATCCAGTGGCCATGGCACAACAGGTTGCCTCCACGGCTCCATGTCGCGGTAAAAGGATTCTCCCCCACCATAAAACCCTCACTTTATTTGATAATTTATATTTATTGTTTACGTTACGCCGAAATGTTGCTCAGCAACATTGCCCTCATGTAGTAGGCGGAAGCCTATAAAGGGTCAGAGGAACAATAATGTGTAAAATATTCATTACACCACTTGTAACGGTGATTTGACGAGTTACAGCTTTTCCCTTACTCTGCGCCGCAGATTTTGTCGCGGTTAAGAAGCGTTGTAGAGGAAAGCGTGAAAAACAGAACTCTGGGAAGTATTTTTATCGTCGCCGGAACGACGATTGGCGCAGGAATGCTGGCCATGCCTCTGGCAGCCGCGGGCGTGGGATTTGGCATGACCCTGCTGCTGCTGGGGACGCTCTGGGCGCTGATGTGCTACACCGCCCTGCTGTTGCTTGAGGTTTACCAGCATGTGCCCGCCGATACCGGTCTGGGTTCCCTCGCGGCGCGCTACCTGGGACGCTACGGCCAGTGGATAATCGGCTTCAGCATGATGTTCCTGATGTACGCCCTGACCGCCGCCTACATCAGCGGGGCCGGGGAGCTGATCGCTTCCAGCGTTAACGACTGGTTTGGGTCTGACATTACCCCGGCGACGGGCGCCATCTTCTTTGCGCTCATCGGCGGCGGCGTGGTCTGTGTGGGAACATCGCTGGTCGATCTGTTTAACCGTTTCCTGTTCAGCGCCAAAATTCTGTTCCTGATTGTCATGCTGGTCCTGCTGGCACCGCATGTTCATCAGGTCAATCTGCTGACGCTGCCGCTGGAAAAAGGGCTGGCGCTTTCCGCCATCCCGGTCATTTTCACCTCGTTTGGCTTCCACGGCAGCGTGCCGAGCATCGTCAGCTATATGAACGGCGATATTCGCAAGCTGCGCCGCGTCTTTGTTATCGGCAGCGCGATCCCGCTGATTGCCTACATTTTCTGGCAGCTGGTGACCCTGGGCAGCATCGACTCTTCAACCTTTATTGGCCTGATGGCACAGCACGCAGGCCTGAACGGTTTTCTGCTGGCGCTGCGCGAGGTCGTCACCTCCCCGCACGTGGAGCTGGCGGTACACCTCTTTGCCGACCTGGCGCTGGCAACCTCGTTTCTGGGCGTGGCGCTTGGCCTGTTTGATTATCTGGCCGACCTGTTCCAGCGCCGCAATACCGCCGCAGGACGGTTACAGACCGGGGCCATCACCTTCCTGCCGCCGCTGGCCTTTGCGCTGTTTTATCCACGCGGGTTTGTGATGGCGCTGGGGTATGCGGGGGTGGCGCTCTCGGTCCTTGCCCTGCTCCTCCCCTCCCTGCTGGCGTGGAAGAGCCGCCAGCAGCATCCGCAGCAGGGTTACCGCGTGGCGGGAGGAAAACCGCTGCTGTGCATTGTGTTTGGCTGTGGCGTGGTGATTATTCTGGTGCAGGTACTGATTGCGGCGGGAATGCTGCCGGAAGTGGGTTAATGAAAAAAGGGGCTGTCATCAGCCCCTTTTTTTATCAGTGCAAACAGCAGCTCTTGAACTTCTTCCCGCTGCCGCAAGGACACGGATCGTTACGCCCAACCTTCGTGCCGTTCACCATCGGCTTCTTCACCTCCGGCTGCTGCGGATTGTTCACCCAGTAGTTATACAAGCGCAGCGCCGCAGGCTGAATGCGTTCAATGCTGGCGGCATATTCTTCTTCGGTCAATTCATCCAGCTGGTCGCCGATCTCTTCGCTACCGTGCAGCGCAATCACATCCAGATCGGCCTTCAGCTCGTCCGGCAAGGATGACCAGTCCGTCAGCGCCACGCCGCGCATGTAGCCGTAGCACCACTCTTCCACCACGGTATAGCTCTCACCGTCAATGTCGTTATAGCCAAACATCGGTTCAAACTGGTCCGGATATTCGCTCAGGCGCTCGGCAATATCGTTCATATGCTTAAAGCAAAGATCGATAAAACGGTTCATCTCGCGATCGTTTTTCCAGCGCGGAATGTATTTCTCGCCACCCCACACCGCCACCAGCCAGGTATCTGGCTCAACGACAACAGGACCGGAAAGCACTGCGGTAAACATGCCGTCCAGTTCAGACACGTCAAGGACGGACGCATCGTCATGACCGTAAGACATTAACGTCTCTTCAAGCCACGCCATTTCGCTTTCATTTAATGGGCCTTCAGTCATCGCTGACACTCCTGATAAAAAGGAAACGATCCTAACACATATCTCACGCCTCTCCGGGCTGAAGTTTAGGTCTTTATTGCTGCAAAAACGTGCAAATCGTGACCTTTGCACAACTTATGGGCTTTATTGTTAACGATATGTGATCTCCGCTGTAATTTCTTCTCCTCCCGCAAGGCGGCATAACGCGGCGCTCTATACTCAAACATGTCACAGGATCGTCAATGGGTTAACCATTCTGGCAACGTTTTTGCTTAATGTTCTTCGCGCGACGCTGCGCAGGGAAACCTCGCCGTATATGCAGGATGCCGTCTGTATCTTGTTCGTTTAGTGCATTTTGTTCTTGCTCGTGTTTCGGATTGGCTGCGCCGCCGGGCGTTCGGGTTTACGCCGTGGTGCAAAAACCTCTTTGCTAAGGAACATAATAATGTCGCTGAAATTTATCAGAACTCCGCTTTCTCTCGTGTTGGCCGGTTGCCTTGTGACGGCGTTTTCCGCCAGGGCAGATATCGTGATTGGCGTGGCCGGGCCGTTCACGGGTCCTAATGCCACCTATGGCGATCAGTACTGGCACGGCGCAACGCAGGCCGCTGAAGACATTAACGCCGCCGGCGGCATTAACGGCGAGAAGATCAAACTGGTTCAGGGGGATGACGCCTGCGAGCCTAAGCAGGCGGTGGCGGTGGCCAACCGCTTAGTCGACCAGGATAAAGTCAACGCCGTGGTCGGTCATTTCTGCTCCTCTTCCACCATGCCCGCCTCCGAGGTTTACAGCGATGCGGGGATCATCGCTATTACCCCCGGTTCAACCAACCCGCTGATTACCGAACGCGGCATGAGCGACATGTTCCGCATGTGCGGCCGCGATGACCAGCAGGGGCAGGTGGCCAGCGACTTCATCATCGACAAGCTGAAAGCCAAACGGGTGGTGATTATTCACGATAAAGACACCTATGGTCAGGGCCTGGCTGACGCCACCAAAGCGGCGCTGGCGAAACGCGGGGTTCAGGATGTGATGTACGAGGGGTTATCCCGCGGTGAAAAAGACTTTAACGCGCTGGTCACTAAGATCGGCGCGCAAAAACCGGACGTCGTGTTCTTCGGGGGCTGTCATCCGGAAGCCGGCCCGCTGGTTCGCCAGATGCGTGAGCAGGGCGTGCAGGCGAAATTCTTCTCCGGGGACTGTATCGTCAACGAAGAGATGGTGACCGCGGCGGGCGGCCCGCAATATACCAATGGCATTTACATGACCTTCGGTAAAGATCCGCGCCTGATCCCGGACGGCAAAGCGGTAATCGAGAAATTCCGCGCCGGTAAATTCGAGCCGGAAGGTTACACCCTCTACTCCTACGCCTCGGTACAGGCGATTGCCGCCGCCTTCAAGGCCACCGGCGGCAAGGACTCTGCCAAAGCCAGCGAGTGGCTGAAGGCCAATTCCGTCGACACGGTGATGGGCAAAAAAGCCTGGGACAGCAAAGGCGATCTGAAAGTCTCTGACTACGTGGTTTACCAGTGGGACGACAAAGGAAAATATAAGGAAGTGGAGTAACGGGACGGAGTCACGCTCAACGTCGATGGGCTCGCCCGTCGGCGCGTAATAAACATCAGGCTGCGCGGCTCGCGCAGCCTATAAAACGAGCGCGCTAAAATGAGTACATTCTTCCTGCAACAGTTAATCAATGGCTTAACGCTGGGTTCCGTCTACGGCCTGATCGCCATCGGCTACACCATGGTGTACGGCATTATCGGCATGATTAATTTCGCCCACGGCGAAGTGTATATGATTTCCGCCTATCTCTGCGCCATTGGCCTGGCGCTGCTCTCATTCTTCGGCCTGCAGTCCTTCCCGCTGCTGATCCTCGGCACGCTGGTGTTCACCATTGTGGTCACCGGGGTGTACGGCTGGACCATCGAGCGTATCGCCTACAAGCCGCTGCGCAACTCCACGCGCCTGGCGCCGCTGATCTCCGCCATCGGGATATCGCTTATCCTGCAAAACTACGCGCAGCTGAGCCAGGGCCCGCGCCAGCAGGGGGTACCGACCATGCTGGACGGCGTGATTCGCCTGCATCTGGGCGAAGGGTTCGTGCAGATAACCTACACCAAAGTGTTTATTCTGGTGGCCTCGTTTGCCGGCATGCTGGTGCTCACCTGGATAATCAACCGTACCCGGCTGGGGCGGATGTGCCGTGCGGTGCAGCAGGATCGCAAAATGGCCTCCATTCTGGGGATTAACACCGACCGGATTATTTCGCTGGTCTTCGTCATCGGCGCGGCGATGGCGGGCCTGGCGGGGGTGCTGATCACCATGAATTACGGCACCTTTGATTTCTACGTCGGGTTCGTGATCGGCATTAAAGCCTTCACGGCGGCGGTACTGGGCGGCATCGGTTCCCTCCCCGGCGCCATGCTCGGTGGCCTTATCCTGGGCGTGGCGGAAGCGCAGTTCTCGGGCATGGTGAACTCGGACTATAAAGATGTCTTCTCGTTTGGCCTGCTGGTGATGATCCTGATTTTCCGCCCTCAGGGGCTGCTCGGGCGCCCGATTGTGGCCAAAGTGTGAGGGAGAGAACGATGACATCACACGGTTTTTCACTTAAACGCTGCATTCTGGACGCGATTTTCTCCGGGCTGATTGCGCTGATTATCTTCGGCCCCATTGCAGGTGTGGTGCTGGACGGGTACAGCTTTACCTTCGCCGGGCAGCGCCTGGCCTGGATGGTGGGTATCGTCATGGCGGGGCGTTTTCTGCTGAGCGCTTTTTTAGGTACCGCTGCCGGGGCCCGCTTCCAGGCGCGCTTCGAGGCCGACAGCGCGGGCGTTTATGTCCGGCCACCGGATTACAAAAGCCGCATGCGCTGGATTATTCCCCTGGTGATTACCCTTGCGATTTGCTTTCCGTTTGTCGCCACCAAGTATGTTCTGACCGTCGCCATCCTCGGGCTGATCTACGTGCTTCTCGGTCTGGGGCTGAATATCGTCGTGGGCCTGGCCGGTCTGCTGGATCTGGGGTATGTCGCGTTCTATGCGATTGGTGCGTACGGCCTGGCGCTGGGATACCAGTATCTCGGCCTGGGCTTCTGGAGCATGCTGCCGCTCGCGGCAATCATGGCCGCTGCCGCAGGTGCCCTGCTCGGCTTCCCGGTACTGCGCATGCACGGTGACTATCTGGCCATCGTCACCCTCGGCTTCGGGGAGATCATTCGCCTGATACTGAACAACTGGCTGACCTTCACCGGCGGCCCCAACGGCGTGTCTGCCCCTCCCCCCACCTTTTTCGGTCTTGAGTTTGGGCGACGCGCAAAAGAAGGCGGCGTGCCCTTCCACGAGTTTTTCCACCTGACCTACAACCCGAACATGAAGTTTATCTTTATCTACGCGGTGCTGTTTCTGGTGGTGATGCTGGTGCTTTACATCAAGCACCGCCTGACGCGCATGCCGATTGGTCGGGCGTGGGAAGCCCTGCGCGAAGACGAAATTGCCTGCCGCTCAATGGGGTTGAATCATGTTCTGGTTAAGCTGTCGGCCTTTACGCTGGGCGCGTCCACCGCAGGCATTGCCGGGGTGTTCTTCGCCACCTATCAGGGGTTCGTGAATCCAACCTCCTTTACCTTCTTTGAATCGGCGCTGATCCTCGCCATTGTGGTGCTGGGCGGGATGGGCTCGACGCTGGGCGTAGTGCTGGCCGCCTTTGTGCTCACGGTAACGCCGGAGCTGCTGCGCAGTTTTGCCGAGTACCGCGTCCTGCTGTTTGGCATGCTGATGGTGGTGATGATGATCTGGCGTCCACGCGGTTTGATCCGCATTAACCGCAGCGGGTTTGCCGTGCGTAAGGGCGTCGCACCATGAACGAAACGATATTACGCGTTGAGCATCTGATGATGCATTTTGGCGGGATTAAGGCGCTAAACGACGTCAACCTGGACGTGCAGCGCGGCTCCATTACCGCCCTGATTGGCCCCAACGGGGCGGGAAAAACAACCGTGTTTAACTGCCTGACGGGCTTCTACAGAGCCTCCGGCGGCAACATTTTGTTTAATACCCGCCATAAAACGACCAATGTTATTCAGGTCCTCGGGCAAAAATTCCAGCCCGGCGACTGGATTAACCCCGCGCAGTTCGGGCAGCGCCTTTTCTACAAAATGTTCGGCGGAACCCACCTGGTCAACCGTGCCGGGCTGGCGCGCACGTTTCAAAATATCCGTCTTTTTCGCGAGATGTCGGTCGTGGAAAACCTGCTGGTCGCGCAGCATATGCGCGTTAACCGTAATCTGCTTGCCGGGATCTTAAATACGCCGGCATACCGGCGTGCGGAAAGCGACGCCCTGGACAGAGCCTTCTACTGGCTGGAAGTGGTGGATCTGGTGGAGTGCGCCAATCTCCTGGCGGGAGAGATGTCATATGGCCAGCAGCGGCGACTGGAAATCGCGCGGGCAATGTGCACCGGGCCGGAAATGATCTGTCTGGATGAACCCGCCGCCGGGCTTAACCCGGTTGAAACGCACAAGCTGAGCGGCATTATTCGCTTTCTGCGGGATCATCACGACATCACGGTATTGCTGATTGAGCATGATATGGGGATGGTGATGGAGATTTCGGACGACATTATCGTGCTCGACCACGGCGATGTGATTGCCAGGGGGAAACCCGAGCAGATCCAGCATGATGAAAAGGTCATTGCCGCCTACCTGGGCACGGATGAAAGCGAGGTCTCCCTATGAGCGAACCGCTGCTGGCTTTTCGCGAGGTGGATGTGTTTTACGGCGTCATTCAGGCGCTGAAGCAGGTCTCTCTTGAGGTGAATAAGGGGGAAACCGTGGCGCTGATTGGCGCAAACGGCGCGGGTAAATCGACATTGCTGATGTCCATCTTCGGCCAGCCCCGTATACGCAGCGGGCAGATCCTGTTCTGTGGTGAAGACATCAGCCATCAATCCACCCACTACGTTGCGTCCGGCGGCATTGCGCAGGCACCGGAAGGCAGACGTATCTTCCCGGATATGACCGTTGAAGAGAACCTGCTGATGGGGACCATTCCCATCGGCAATCAGTTTGCGGCTGAAGATATGCAAACCATGTTCGACCTTTTCCCTCGCCTTAAAGAGCGACGTAAACAGCGCGCGATGACCATGTCCGGCGGAGAACAGCAGATGCTGGCGATCGCCCGGGCGCTGATGAGCCGTCCGAAGCTGCTGCTGCTGGATGAGCCCAGCCTGGGCTTAGCCCCGATTGTGGTGAAGCAGATCTTCCAGACGCTGCGCGAGCTGGCCCGCAGCGGTATGACCATTTTTCTGGTGGAGCAGAATGCGCACCATGCGTTAAAGCTGTCTGACCGCGGGTATGTGATGGTGAACGGACAGATCCGGCTGAGCGGCAGCGGTGAGGAATTGCTGGGGAATCAGGAGGTGAGGAAGGCGTATTTGGGCGGGGGTGTGATTTGATACCTAAGGAACCATTAGAAATATTTTCATATAAATAACAATGAGATATTAACGAAAAGTATAGCACGCAATGCCTTGAGAAGGCCTGAGTTTGTTGATTTATTAGTCTTTGACAATCACGTCAAACTCACTGAAAAGGAGCGTTCAGAATGGCTATACCCGCATATTTATGGCTCAAAGATGACGGAGGTGCGAATATTACAGGTTCTGTAGATGTTCAGCACCGTGAAGGTAGCATTGAGGTTTTATCGTTTGGCCATGGTTTACACATTCCAACCGATGGCAATACAGGGAAACTAACCGGTACCCGCGTCCACTCCCCACTAACAATCGAAAAAGAGTTTGATTCATCCTCGCCTTACCTTTACCGGGCTGTAGCAACTGGCCAGACCCTAAAGTCAGCTGAAATCAAATGGTACCGTATCAACGATGCAGGGCAGGAAGTTGAGTATTTCAACATGCTTTTAGAAATGTGACAATCGTAGGGATAACGCCTGTAATGCATAACGTAAAAAATCCCTCAATGGAAAAACACAATCACCTTGAGGCGATAGAACTGCGTTATGAGAGAATCACATGGAAGCACTGCGACGGGAATATCCAGTTTACTGACGGCTGGAATATTCGGGTTACAGCATGATTATTGCTCGCTATGCATTGAATGGCTTACCGTCATCTATTCTTACCGTTCCGGGTATAGGAAACTTTCCGGCATTCTCAGGCCAGCTCTATGGCAGAAACAATCCGACTATGGCAAGCAAACCAGAAATCGGACCTATCCCGCCAGGACGTTACTTCATCGTGAACCGACAGAGCGGAGGCAGGCTCGGAGGACTAAGTGATTTTGCCCTGAAAAATATTTATGGCACCGATCGCTCAAAATGGTTTGCCTTATACAAAGATGACTGGCAGATAGATGATCAAGTATTTGTTGAAGGTGTCCGGCGTGGCCATTTCCGCCTCCATCCGATAGGACCAAGAGGGTTAAGCGAAGGCTGTATAACCCTTCTTCATCTGAGTGACTTTGATTACTTGTACGAAGCTCTTATAAAAACAACTATGATGCCGGTACCTTGCACGAGCTTTAAAGCTTACGGGACAATAACAGTAACATGAGGACTTTTATAGAAATCACCTTCAGCCTTGCAATCGGTCTTATCAGTTTTCTTTTATATACGCGCTGGCTTTTTATTTTGATACCTGTCGAATGGGCTTATGCCGTGATGGATCATTTCGGCACATACGGGATAGATGAACTGGAGGATACGTTAGTCGATATCGCCTCTTTGTTTGGATTGCTTCCGGCAATTCTTACAGGTTTGTTAGTAAGAAAAGCAGTAAAAAGAATGTGATTTATGAGCCTTCAGGCTTAGCCTCGAAGGCTTTTTTGATTCAGAAACGCAAAACCCCTAATCATTGGATGTCCAACTTTCGGGGTTCACTTCATTTCTGTGGTTTCACGATAGCGTCGTTAAATAAAACTGTCGTCGTCATTGCTGTAGCCGTCATCTACATCGTCGTTCTGCCAGGCATCGTTATTACTGCCGAACGGATCGTTCTGGTTGAGGAAACGGGTGTCAGAGACGTTATTAACGTCGCCGTATTGATTACCGACAAACGGTTCACCACCGACGGGCATTGTCGGTTCTTCGATGATGTTCACGATCTCTTCCGGCCGCGACTGATGGAACATGCTGGTCAGCATCTCAGCAAGCGCGATGCCACCGGCCACGCCAGCGGCTGTCTGGAGTGCGCCAGCCATAAAACCACCGCCGCGAGTAGCCGACGCTGGCGCCCGAGAGTAATCCTGCGCCGGCGGCTGTTGCGGCTGGGCATTCCAGCTGTTGTCAGGCTGCGGGTTACTTTTCCCGCCACCAAACAGGCCGCCGAGGAAACTGCCGCCCGTCGAGGGTTTGCTTTTTTGCGCGGCTAATTCGCTTTCAAGCTTCTGAACCCGGGCCTGCAGGTGTTTCAGCGCCGCTTCCTGAATCAAAATCGACTGCGCCATATAGTAGGGGGCCGCAGGCTGCTGTCTGACAAATTCAGCGATCTGACGCTCTGCATCTGCATCCCGTTGGCTGTTTTGTTGTTCGGCCTGTTTAAGACGCTCGAAAAGGCCGTTGATAAGCTGCTTTTCTTCATATTGCATGACAATAACCTTCCGCTCTCCAGGGTGGATACCAACCAGCTTATCAGCAGCGGCAACCTGTGTCTGGTGAGTGAAATGTTTGTTTAAGATTGGTTGCAGGTTAGCTGAAAATCGCCCTGCTTTCCGGGCTTGATATTAGAGAGTTAGGCTTAACGTTCTGGTATGGCAGCAAATTTCCGGGCACAGCACGATCGTGATGACGATGAGATACGCTCACTTCGCGCTAAGCCAGAGGCACAAAAAAACCACCTTTCGGTGGTTTCACGACACTGCTTATTGCTTTGATTATTCTTTTTTTTCCCATGGTAGCCGGAGTGGGACTTGAACCCACACAGCGCGAACGCCGAGGGATTTTAAATCACGCGTGTTATCTATAATAATCAAACACATACGCTTATTTTTCGCCATTAATTCATAATTTTTAGATCAGAAGAATCAACTACTTACGGGTATAGAAAAGTCATAATGGCGAAACTTTTTCGTGCCGTGCACCAACATGGGGTGTCGGGGCTCGGAGGTTCAAATCCTCTCGTGCCGAACAAAAACACATTGAAAACCAGCCTTTTATGGCTGGTTTTTTGTTTAAGAAAAATTGTGATGGCGAAATGATGGTTGAACCCTGCTTTAAATTGCCGGGCAATTATCGTTACCCACTCTGATAAGACTATGCGTTAGCACGCCAAAAACCTCCACGTCATCCAGCGCGTCGCCTTCTATAGCTTCACCATCTTCAGTTATCAATGCCGCCCCGTATAGCTTTGCAAACTCGTTCCTGTTACCCATTCTTATCAATAGTGTATCGCCCTGCTCTGGCCTCATGGCAACGTTAATGACAGCCCAGCCGCATGACGTTTCTATTACCCTGCAGTTCCCGTCTATTCCGCATAGCAGATCTATCGTTAACCGCTGTTCCTGGTAATCCATTGCCGGTGAAGGAAAGCCCATCAGAAAATCCTCCCCATGTTACGCAAGATCCAGTAACGGTTATCGCTTCCGTCCGTCGTCTTGTCAGCAAAATCTGGCTGGTATCTCTCAATCCATGCGTTCGCGTCTGCCTGGCTGAAATGCCAGTTCTTCTCACGCAAATTATTGATGAATTTGTTTGTTTTTAGGCAAAGGTAGCCCTTTGGATTCTTTTCTATAGAGGCTAAAAAAGCTGCGTGAATATCATATTGACGAGGCATAGCAGCACCCTCACTTGCCATTGACTGTATACATATACAGTAGTATTTTTAAATCTTCAGATCAAGTCAGCAAGGATGGAGAGTGATGTTAGTTGAGCTGGTTTATGACAAGCGTAATTTTGTGGGGCTCGAAGGAGCCAGAGATATCATTCTGGACGAGCTGACGAAGCGGGTGCACCAGATTTTCCCTGATGCCGAAGTGAAGGTGAAGCCGATGCAGGCAAACGGCCTGAATAGCGATGCCAGCAAAAGTGATCGGGAAAAACTGAACCGCATGCTGGAGGAAATGTTTGAAGAATCTGATATGTGGCTTGTTTCAGAGTTCCCGACAGTTCGCCAGGTTGGCCTGTAGATATTGTTCAGGTAATATTTCCCACGTTTGCTTGGGCATGAACACTGAGCAACCAGCCGCAGCCCGTTCTTGCATACGACGGGCTGCTGCTTCTTCAGCTTCCAGATTGAAGCACTTCCACTTTCAGGGTTAACTCGTCAATCTTTTCCATCAGTGCCAGGATGGCTTCATGGTGCAGAGCTGCAGCAATCTCACCAGGGGATAGTGCTAATGAATTTTCTATCTCTTCGCCATCCACAGTTACCGAGCCCTCTCGGGAGCAACAAACGGCTTCTGGGATAATTTCCTGAATTTCCTGTGCCACAAAACCAATACCAAATGATCCTTTCATCTGATCATCTTTACGCACCCAGGTATAGCCACGCACTTTCTTCATTTTTCCAAGCGGGTCATCAATCGGGGTAATTTTGTCTTTAATACGTCGATCTGAATTATTTACCCATGACGCAGGGGCATAAGCGTTTCCGCTGCTATAGTCCATATACCAGTCTTTATAAGCAGTGTCCTGGTAAAGACGTAAAAAACCGTATCTCTGGCCAGCAGAAGCAATTTGACAAAACATCTGCAACTGAGCCGGGGTTGCACCACTGGTTGTTTGAGTTGTCGATGCTACCGCTGCCCCCACCGCTGGCAGTGTATTCTGAACAATTTTAAAGAAGGTGTGGCCAGTAACCCCCCCTCCGGTCTTTCCATCAAGAGTATCAAGACGAGAATCATTACCGGCTGCAACCGTGCCCGCAGCGGTTCCGACGTTCCTCGTGGCGCTGTCTCCTAAACCTAGTTTTGCGCGCGCCCCAGCTGCAGTTGCAGCACCGGTCCCCCCCTGTTCTAAAGACAGCGCCGTGGTGAGTCCACTAAGAGAGGTAATATCACTATTTGCACCTTTTGCCGCCTTACCTGAAAGAGAAGTGGTAATGCTATTCCAGGCTGGGCCCGTCCATGTTGTTCCATCCGGCAGCGTTACCACTACATTGCCGCTTCCAGAAAAAATTCGTTGCCAGTTCTGTTTGTCGTAATTCAGTCCACGCAGTGCTTCAGCACTTTGCGCCACCAGCGCGGCAGTGACCATGTTCAGCGCCACGCGTGGCACAGCTGACCAAGCTGCACCGGCCTGAGTAGGCCCGGTAAAGTTACTAACCAGAGTCACCTGGGTATTACCGTCAACCGTTTTTACTGGCAGCGTATAATCAACGCCGCCCACAGTGGAGACAATAAAGTCACCTGCGGCGAGTTCGGCTGCGAATGAGGTTCCGGAACCGCCAACAATAGCGGACCCGTTTGTCAGGGTGATAGTTCCTGCAGACATATGCGCTCCTTTCGGGCAATAAAAAACCCCGCCGTAGCGAGGTCAAATTTTTGAGGATAAAAACCCTTTTGTGTTTGAGAAAAAACACATCATTAGATTAAAATTCACCCATAACAACAAAAGGGAATTACATGAAAACTCGTCTTTTACTCACAGCTATCACATTTTTTATGTTTGGCTGCTCTGGCCATGAAAGAGAATATAATTTCAAAATGGATTACCCAGTAGATGCAGCGCGCTTATCACTTGGTGGTGATATTCACGTCAATATCGACTGTGCAAAAAGGAAAGTTAACGTTATTTCTGATAGCAGCAATGGCATTTTCAGCCGATATATAAATAAGCGGATCAGCAATATCTGTTATAAGAAAACAGATAAGCTTGATGTCGTATACCGCTTCGAACCTGCAAAAGGTGTAAAGCAAGACATGATCGCTACTCAATACCCACGCGTCCCGCCAGTATCAAATTCCGACAAACTGAGCGATGGGGATTCGTAATCCACGCCCCTGAAGTGTCTGGCTCCAGCTGCGCTGATTTTTTGAGATGTATCGGCCCTGCAATTGCGAGCCAGTCCATTTCAGAGCAATACCTGAGTAACCAGTTACCCCTCCATCATCACTGAGGTTTCCGGGGCAGTTATTTACCAGAATCCACGGGGTAAAGCTGAGGTTTAACACAAAGGTATTGTTCTGAAGGTCATAGTTCGCCGGCACGTCAAAGAAGCCAACAACCCGGGGCATTTTCGATGCTGAAGCTGCGCTCCAGATGAGGTTTCCGGCACTATCGAAAACATCCAGATAACCACTCTGCATTCCGATGTTTCTCGTCGTGCGAATCATGCTCCCAGCATTGTCTTCAAGAAGCTCAGCTCCGGGCAAACCATACTTATTCACATCAAGTTTAAGCCATCGCAATGTTCCGTCATTCCAGAATTGTTGCTGGGTGAAACCCAGTGTACTTCCGTCACCGAACGGACTATCCACGCGGTAAAACCCTTTATCCGTAACAGCGCCAAGCAAGCGCTGATCATAAAAAAGGGTGGACCTGTTTTGTGAGTCAACGAGCAACTTTCCGGCACTGTTGTAAACTTCGAATCCGCTCATTGAAAGTTATAAACCTCAACTGTGAAAGTGAATGCTGGACTGCCGGTGATCGGTAAATAGAATGCAGTGAAGCCGCCATTAAAAGCGCGGCAATAATATTCATTCGCAGTTACTCCCGTCGTTACAATCGTTATAAATGAGCCATCCTGAGTTATACCCGAAAAGTAAACGTCTTTAACCGTTTCTCCGGCTGCAAACGTTACAGAAGTGCTCCCTATATACCTGATTGCATAATCAGTAAGATCTACAGCAATACGCCCTGCACTATCCCAGCATTGCAAACCTTGTGGCATTACCATAACCCCATTCTGACGCGCAGCACGTTGTTGCTGTCGTAAATCTGAATAAGGGTGCTGGATATCAGCATTCTTCCCCCTCCAGCTACGCCGTTAATTTCGAACGTCCCACTTTTATCAATTCGCCATCCCTGCGACCCTGCAACATAATTGTTGGACTGGATAAAGTTACCGATTTTGGCATTGGTGATCGTGCCATCCTGAATAAACGCTGAGCTGATAAAGACCTGTCCATTAACCACAGCGAACGGCGAATACTGGGTATCGCCACTGCCACTCATCAGTACGAACTGGTTAGCGTTGAAACCTACTCGGGTAACAATCGGCTGCCCTGCCTGCGCCAGAACGGCAATCGACATCCCGGCGTTATACATGATGCCGTTTACCCTCACGCCTGTTTTGAGGGTGTAGATAGCCGAAGCGCCGGAGGCATCAACGACGGCGGTAAGTTTGTCCTCCAGTGCTGCAGTAACATCATCAATCTGCGCCTGCACCTGCGTTGACAGTTCGGCCATTGCATTATCAACTTCAGCAATCGTCGTTTTAACCACCAGAATATCGGCACGCACTTCTCCGTATTGTGCCCACTGGTGCTCAACAGTTCCGTGGTTCGCCAGGGCGTTCTGCAGTATTCCCTCAATGTTGGTATCGATGTCACCAGTTAGGCGTTCTCCGTCTGCAGAGGTTAGGAAATCATCTGCGATATCGCCCAGATAATCATCGGCGTTATCGTTAGACATCCCCCTGATCCAGTCGGTATACCCGGACTCGTTACCCGTTCTGTCGACCAGCTGCGCGCGGTACCAGAATTCCTGCCCTGCTTTAAGGCCGAGCTGGGTGTATTCCGCAGATGGATAAGGCACGTCTGAGAGCAAGAGTGGATCTGAAAAGTCACTGTTGGCAGTGTACTGAATTTCCGTTTTTAGCGTATCGCCGGTGTTTGCCGGGAAACCCCAGTTAAGACGAATCCCCCAGTTAATGCCCGTGGCTGTGAATCCTACTGGCTTAGGCGGATTACCTACTTTGCCGGTCAGTGTCTTCTCTTCTGAATATCCCCATCCTGAGGAAATTTCAGCGGCATTAATTGCGCGCACGCGCACCAGGTAGCGCCCGGAATAAATCCCCGGGACGTCAAATGACGTGGTGGAGCTGCGCGGCATGTTCACCCAGTTTCCGTCATTGCGGCGCCACTGCCCCTCATAGGCGATAGCGTTCTGCGCCTGGTCCCAGCTGACGCGCATCGTTTCGACGCTGATATTCTGCTGAACCACAGAAAACGAGCTGATCACGATGTTAGCTGGCGGTGACTGATTACCAGGAGGTATTACACTTATTGGCCGCTGGTCGATAATTGCGCCAGTATCGATACGGGCATATTTATCCGGATCGTGCCATGCGGCGGTGATCGAGAAGGTGCCATTATCATTATCGCTTACGCTGACAACGCGATACTGCTGAGCGTAAAGCTCGTCAGATTCAACCACCCAAACAGCTTCAACCTGTGGCGTCTCACTGTATGCCGTGGTGACTGTGACTGATTCACCGTTCACGGCCTGAATGGTCCTGCTCTGCGACGCTCCGGAAGGTAGGTTGAGAATAAGGCGATCACCTGCTGTCGCATCTGCCACGCGGTCAAGTTTGATAACGCGACCGTTAACGGCGCTGATGCGGCCGCCCATAACCTTTCCGGAAAGCAGCTCGTCTGCCACCGCGATGATGTAGCCCGGCTGAGGAATGTTGCCGTCCAGGCCGACATCAAACGAAACAACGCGATCCTTGTTGTTGGTGAGAATCCCCCACCCCAGCGCAGGATCGCATCGTCCAGTGGTACTTTTGCCCCCTGAGAGCCGTAGATGGCAGAGACGAGCTGGGCGGCCTGAATGTCACCACGAATATCGCCAACCGGACTTTGCCTGTCGTACTCAATCCACATCAGAAGCTCGCTTGCCGTCATATTCTGCCGAAGCTCTGAGAGCGTGCGCCCCATCCGGAGCGCAAGCGACATCAGAAACTTTACGCCGGGGGTTGAGACTTTTCCCGCGCTTCGTCCGCGTTGTTGATCAGGTCAAGCGCCTGTTTTAGCAGGCGTGAATGGACGGGGCCGTAGATTCCACGCACCTGCTCTTCTTCATCTACGCTGAATACCGGTTGCTTATCGGTGTCACACAGGACGTCAATGAAGAGCACCACGTCAGCACAAAGATTGCGGTGCGCCTTTTCCGATACCGACACATTTTCGTCATCATCACCCGCTTTCACCACTTCCTGCCAGCGCAGCCAGGCTTCACCAGACGGCTCACGCAGAACCACTTTGACGCCTTCCCACTCAGGAACGGCGACCGTCTTATGACGGAAACCCGACATCTTAGCCAGGGCAAGATTTTTAATATTCTTCATGCGACCTCTCAGGAGCCAGACTCGATATTTTCAGGCTTACCTTTCAGACGCAGGGAGAACGTTGCCGCCACTACGCCGTTGGTACCTGAAGACCAGGTGTGCTGGCGGATTTCAGCCAGGAACTTAAATCCCTTGCCGGACGGGAAGATTACCTGGAAAGCGTAGGTCGTATCGTTGTCATACGCTTCACGCAAGGCATCCTGCGCCGGATTCTTGTAGAAGTTACCGGACAGAGAGATTTCTGACGGAGAAGGCAGACCATTGATGTTCTCCTGCTCGGTCGAGCAAAGCGTTGTTACGTCGATATCCTGCTTCTGACCACCGGTGAACTGAATTTCTTTGATGGTGCAACTAAGATCGAGGAAGGTTGTGGTATCCATCGTTTCTTTGGTGGCTGGCAGGGAGGAAATAAGGATCTTCGTCAGCTGCGATTTTTCATAAAGTGCAGACATAGCTGTCTCCTGGAAAAAGAAAACCCGCCATCAAGCGGGTTCGTGGGTGAATTAATTGTCAGGGGGTAACTTTAAAATCCAGGGTGGCACGGTAGAGCCGATAATCTGGCTCGTACCCGGGGATTTTTACCACCTCTGTAGGGGTTAACGGCTCAAGCGAAGCGAGCACCAAATCTCTCAGGGTGCGTGATTCAGTGATCGTAGTGGAATACACATCTACCTGAATGGAAACCCTGCTCTCTGCCTGGCCGCACAGCACGTCAGCGGAAACATCATCGACGATGGAAAAAATAATCCAGGGTGGCGAGACAGACGGTTTTCCGTCGCTACCTAATGGCGCAACGTAGGGATATACCCGCCCTTCTGCCAGGGGAGAAAGCAAAGCGTAGATATCATCTTCATTCACTTGCTCAACACCTCATCAATAGCCTGATTCATCCTAGCAATGGCGACGCTGGCGGCCTCTTCCTCGCGCGTATCGTAAGCGGGTCGCACAAACGGATGTGGCGGCATATTCACCGTACCCAGCCATAAACAAACGCCTCGTTCGCGCTGCGCTGTTCTGCCAGTTCGAGATAACGCTGACCCTGGCTACAATTCAGGGCCCGAAGCATAACCAGCTCACCCTCTTTTCCGCGCCGGGAAAGATAGCTTTTTAACGCGCTGATGGTTCGCGGACCGATAAAGCCATCGGCAATCAGATCGGGATATAGCGTGCCCTGAATGTTGAACACGTTCAGCCAACGCTGAAACCATTTGGTCTGCACCGATGGGCCCATGTTAACGCCGGTATCGCACAGTTCGGCAGCGATAGCTGGTGATACCTCAGAAACAAGGTCGAAGCGTGGCCCCGTCCAGTAATCAGCCGTCAGGATATCCAGCGCCTGCTGGCGTGTCAGGTTTCGCATATCTCCGGTGAATCCGTGGGCGCGAGCTACCGCTTGTGTGATCCCCCAGTTTGTTGGGCCGCCTTTGTCGTCGGGGTGATTAACGTACCCGCCCTCTTTGCCGAGGATGGCATTAAATATTTCGTCTTTGGTCACGTTGTGCTTTCCCCTGCGATTCTTGCGATGTTGCCCCTTGCTCGCCATACGGCAATGCAGACAACAAGATTGACAACCAGCTCTCCATAGTCGACCTGCACGTAATCACCATGCCAGATGCGGAAAGCGGTAAACGCTGGTGCGAGGATCAGCCCATAAGCGAGAAATTCCATCAGGCGGCGGCGGCGTAAGCTCCGCTTCCTGAAGAACATAAGACGTATGGTGATAAGGATGCATGCAACAGCGTTAATGTTCAGGATCAGTGTTTGCCACGTCATTCTTCCCCCTTCAATCCGGGTAAGTCTCCTGTCTTCGAGCGCTTGAGAACGCGAAGCAGGACGGTGACAGAAACCGTTGAGGCCGCCAGCGCACCAATGGCTGGAGATACTTTCACGGCAACTGGCGGAGAAAGGTGACTTAATGCCGCATTGATAAGCGCCGCGATGATTTCAGATGCTGTTGCTGCGCAGTAAATCCCGCCAATGAACGAGATAAGCGCGAACAGTATCTGCTTCCAGAGTTTGTGGTCTTCACTACTCAGGACGTAAAGAGCGGCCCCGGCAAGTGAGCAAAGCATTACGGCGGGAGTAGCTTCTGGAAACATCGTGGCGAAGGTGATTCCGGTAGTACCGGCAGCAACACCAGCAGTTGCCGTAGCAGATATCGGTTCTGCGGACATTTAGCCCCCTCTTATTGCCGTGAGTCCTCTCAGAAATGAGGGGAAAGAATTTTAAAAATTTGAATTTGCTTCAGAGATCATTTTATGAACATATACACCTATAATCTCCAGTGCTATCATGATAAGTCCTTTATTTCAGGAGGTTATATGATTTATCTGCTGGAAGGTGATTCATTTGTTGAGGTTGACGACTGGCAGAAGGTTTGTGCCAGGCCAAGCTATTTAGAAAATCTTGTAGTTAAAGATCGAACTCTCGAAAGAATTGTCGGCTACTACGAGCTACCTGAAAAAGTAAAATGCGGACTTTCCAATTGCCATAAGAGGCATTTTAAAGGCTATGTTGTTGAAACAGACGACAGCTCAGAAACCAACATTGGGCATGACTGCGGCTCAAAATACTTCGATGTTCAATTTGAAACCATGTCATCTGAGTTTCTAAATGCCCTCGAAATAGCAAAAGCAAAAGCCTTTATTTTAGACAATAAGGCCCGTGTTTTCGAATACTGGCAGAAAGTTAATGCGCTGGCTGTAGGCCCTAAGAACGTCTCGTGGGCTATCGATTTATACAGAAAAATAAACTCATCAGACGTAATTGGTCTTGCTGCTTACCGCGCTTTGAGAGAGATGCAAGCGAACGGGAATGGCAATGTCACTACGACCCGCCCTCCTACAGCGAAAGAAATAGAGCTTGCAAAAGCTTCAGGACAACCTGTACCTCAGGCTGTTGAGGTTATTGTTGGTTTCATTTCAAATATTGATTTTATATCGCCTGACAACGATTTAACCGAACTTTATGAAAATCAATTACGAGGAGTAGTTCAAGCATTACAGAATGCAGATCCTGAAAAACTATCAAGAACCCAAATGCGGCCTATTGTTAACGGTATCTCAGCTCTGAACACAAGAATTGAAAGGGTTAAAGAGATAATTGAAACAGCAAAAGTATTTTTTACACAGGAAAATCTTTCTCAGTTGATTATTCAGCTGGAAGATAACAAAAACATCAGTTCTTCAGATGTTAAGCGTTATAGAGAGTTTGTTGAGAGTCTCTAAAAAAATAAAACCCGCTTCTGGCGGGTTTATGTTTTGTTGCTCAGTACGCTTTACTGTCCCGAGCCTAACACAATTTAAGCACTTTCTTGCTCACTCTGCAACTTAAATCTGTCGCCATTTGTGCCAAAAGCGTCACAAAGTGGAGCGTACAGGATCGATTCTGCCAAACTTATCCAGGTGTCAATGCGGCGTCGGCATGTGATGAGGGTCCAGTTAGGATGTTTTGCATTAAGCTCCTTGGCCATCTGCAGTTTGCTCTTACGGAGTCGGTGGCGGTCGACGATGACGCCATAAAGTGATCGGTAGTCGTCATTCATCAGGACGGAAGCAATAACACCATCCACCTTAAGGCCCTCTTCGTCGGAGCAGAACGCCAGGCCGCTTTTGTTTTTGCTGTCGAGAATTTCACGCAGGTATGCTTCCAGCTCAGGTTTAGTGATACCGGATTTTTTCATGCGGCGCAGTGCATCGTTAATTGCGGTCTTGGTAATTCTCCCGGAAGCAAGCAGCTGGTTGAACATGTTTCCGCCAGAGCCTCCACCGATATAAGACCAGCGACCCCACATGCGGAGCTTACCCTGTACCCAGATGCTTTCGAGAGTGCGAAGGCGAACCATCTCGCCGGATTTGCCAACTTCAGAAGGATTGATCATCTTGCGTCTCCACTTACGCCAGTACGCCGATTTGCAGCGCACGATCTAAAAACCGAAATAACAGCACCAACTGGTCGCCGTATTTCGCTTCAAATGCCACAGGATCAGCGTGCAACTCATCGTGATGCGCTCTGCACAGCGGTATCACAAACAGGTCATGCGCTTTGGTACCCATTCCACCCTGCCCGTGGCCTATCAGGTGGTGGGGGTCGTCTGCCGGGTTATTGCAGCAACTGCACTGCTGCGATTTCACCCAGCGGGTGTACTTCTCGTTCTCCCAGCGGCGGCGCTTTGGCCTCAGCATGAAAGATTCCGGTGATTCAGGATCGACCTTCACCGAGACTATCTTCTTAACTTTCTCCTGGAGGATTTCAGTCGCTGGCAATGACGGAACAATGTCGCTTTCCCGCATCACGGAACTGTGCGATTCAGGCTTAATCCTGAGTGCCTGGTTAGCCACTGATTCAGGAATAAGGTCAGCCAGATCGTTACGCACCATCCACCAGCAGAACTCAGGAAGCGTCAGGGTGTGGTCTGCGCTAAAGCCCAGCATAATATTCACCCTTTCGAGTAGCCATTTTACCAGGTTCTGCATGGCAATTCCTGCCAGTCTTTCAGAGGTTTGTTCACGTAACTGGTTATCACATCCCCAACAAAGGCGAATGCTTCCGGGTGCGTGACGCATTATCGTGAAGTCCTTTGAGTGCCAGTCATTGTGGGGCCACTGACATTCGAATTTACGCTCCAGCCAGGCATCAAGACTGCTAAGACCACCAGCATGCTGAATAACTCTCTCATTCAGGAAAAGCTCATGCACACTGACATCATCCGTCAGTGGCTGGTGTGCTTCAGGAATCAGCCCAGATGGCAGATGCTGGATAGCTTCCGAAGGAGTTTCAATCACCACACGGCCACGACGAAACAACCACAGCAGTTCGTTACCAGGGCGGAACAGTACCACCCCGGACATTGGTGCAACTTCAGGTGTCAGTATGGCTCTCACCCTATTACTCCTACCGCTGGTTGATGTTTAGTGATCGCTATTTCAACCCTGCCACCCGGAACTTTAGGGCCCCACTCCACCAGCATTCGCTGCACCTGACTGTCATCCTCCCATATGCCAGCGTGAGTAAGCGCGTCAAACAGAGCCTTGTTGTAATTGTCGATGTCGCGGCGGCGTGCATCTGGCGGAAAGAGAAGGATCTCCACCGCAGCTGGTGACGATGATGGTTTTGGAAGGCAACGCAGCTGCTCAATAATCGCAGCGCATGCCGCACTCTGATATGCCCTACCTTTCTCACTGATAAGATGGCGGCCTTTTAACGGCCCCTTATTCGGGGCTCGCCAGTAAGTGTTTACGCTCGGCGGGAACGGGAGCACCAGTTTCATAAAGTCACTCCCTGCTTTTTCAGCCATTCCACCGCGTTATCTCTGGCCATGTCTCCACCGGATAACAGGCCTTTAATGATCGCTACCGGATCAGAATCCAATTCTGTTTTGACGACGGTAATGCCCCTGGCAGCGCCAGGAGCAATGGTGATGTAACCCTTTTTCTGAATAGCCTTCACATGCTCAGCAGCCGCATTCGGGGATGAGCAGCCAATTAATGCGGCAAGCTCCAGCATCGTCGGAGGGAATCCCGTTCTGTGCTTGTAGAGCACTATGGCCTCCAGCACTTCAATCTGACGCGACGTTAATTCGATCATGACTCGACTCCATAGCGCCCATTCAGGCGTCCTATTACGCTGTTGAACATCACCAGGCTTACGCCCATCGGTTTAACCTTCTCGTGGTACTCCTTCAGGATCGGAGGAACAACGACATTCCAGCTTGGTTTAGGCTTCTTCTTCAGGGCTTTCTTAATGGCATCAGAGCATTGACGGGCAACGTCACGCACAGCGTTTTCCTGCTCTGTGGAAAGCTTTTTCATGTCGGCTGCTCCCAGTCAATAATCACCTTGGCTTGGTAACCCGAGACGATAATCCGAACCGGAGCGAAGCGATGGTGATAAACACCCTTTTCACGTTCGATGAACGTTCTGATCTTCGACAAAGAATAGACATGACCAGTCCAGGGGATAATTACAGTTCGCCCTTTCTCATGTCTTACATAAGACGCTTTCTCTTCAATGTCGCTGAAGGTCGCTTTGGCTGCCTGATACTGCTCGGCAAACTCTTTCGCTCTGTATTTCACCAAGCGAACACGTTCATTTTCAACGGAATCAAGGTTCATATGGTAAATGTCACTTAGCTTCATGCAGCACGCTCCTGAGGTTTGCGCATTGGAACGGCCACTGCCGGAATAAGCTCAACAGTTGGTGATTCGGCCTGATTTCCCCAGTGGTCCCAGCCAAGCGCACCGCAGCGGCTGAATAGTTCGATGCGAGGAACGTCACCGTAAAGCTTCTCCAGACGGAAACGCGCCTCGGCTGGTTTCTGGCTATGCTCGCCGAGTGGGCTGTAGATAACCTGTTTAATGCTGGCGCTCTTGCGTTCCAGTCCATTCCCCCTCGTGGCGATCAGCATGTCTTCGGTATTGGCTCGGGTGTAGTTGCCGCCGTTCATGCGGGTCTGCGCATTCAGCAGGTTGAGGAAGTCGTAAAAGTCCTCCACTCCACCAGCCTGAAGAGCTTTGTTGATGTGCTGCTCTGCCAGCTGGTTGAACTTCACCCAGGTGAAGCCCTTCATAGTGCGGACCTTAAAGCCCCACGCTTCAGCCAGTTCGATTGCCTCTCGGGTGTGCGTCCCGGTGAACCACATAGCCAGAACAGCATCATCAGCAGCAAGGTCCCACACTGGAAGACGCTTCATGTCGATAAGCTTCATCGTGCCGTAGTGGTCTTCTGCTGCACCGTTGCTGGCTTTGTTGTCATAGAGCCAGGCAGGATCAGCGTAAATCAGAGAGTATTTCATCAGATATTCCTCCCCTGACCTGCCAGACACCATGTGTCAGTAGGCGTTTTTATTTTCGGTACCATGCTCAGGCAGCGCTGGCGCTCAATCAGTATCTTCAGGCGCTGTTCTTCGTCTTTTGAGCGGTTGAATGCATCCATCAGAACCGTAGCCGCACGCTGGAAGAGCCCCTTCTCAAACAGGCCTTGAGCTTTTTCCATCATCGCGGTTACTACCGGGTTCTGTGCGGCTTCCTGTTCTGATACAGCTGGTGCGTCAGCCCGGTTAATTTTCAGTGCAGAACGCCCTTCGCTCACATCCCCACCCGGCGCTTTAGCAAAATACTGGTAGCACTTGCCGTTGTGCTGGCGGGTAGCGCGATTCAGTTTGACCAGGTGACATACCCCGCGCTGAACAGCATGAACGTCGTACTGACGCATTGATGCCGCAATCTCTTTGTTCGTTAAGCCAGGGTTAGAGGCGATGAAAATCTGAATGTCTTTCAAGAGGCTCATGAGTTAGCTCCTCTGAATCCTGCCGGGACTTTGCTGTAGTCAGTGTTCTGGAAACTGGAGCGGAATACCCCATCCTCTCGGGCCCACTCTCCGTTTACGCGAGGAGGTCGCCCAGCTTTGGCCCAACTGTTCGCTGACTTCAGGTAGCCAGGGAACTTGGACGGCTGGAAAAGCGTCTGTGGTCGAAGGTAGGCCGCCATCGTCAGGTCTTCGCTCCACTTGGCGTTGCAGTAGTCCACCACCAGCGACAATTCTTCAACGGTGTAGCCCTCCCCGATTCGGGCACGAATATTTTGCAGCGAGGTTGTTGAAACCTGATAACGCGAACTGGTCACCTGGTTCAGATGGGTTAAAACCTGTTTAGCCTGATCGGTGATCAACACATCACCGTCTGGTTGCGGCGCAACCGGACAAATAGGGTTTTTAATATCTGTAGTATTCTCTGTTGTATTCTCTGTAAGAACATCAGTGCAATTTGACCTGATGAGAGCGGTTCGTTTTGAACCGATGGAGCGTTCCACTTTGACCTCTTCCATCGGTTCATTTTGACCTGATGGAAGAGTGCATTTTGAACTCTTCGATTTGGTCACTTTGACCTCATCTAAAAGCTCGCTTTCGTAGTTGATCGTGTAGTAGTTCGTCATGTCGCGCTGAGACTTGTTCAGCTGCTCAACTTTGAGCACGCCGAGCTGCTTCAGGCGGGTGAATGTGCGCTTCAGCGTAGACTCAGACCAGAACGGGAACTGCTCCAGCCACTGCTCGTTGGTGTTGTAAATCCAGCGCACGCCGTCACGCTCCAGTCCGGAGGTGGTTTCTTTAAGCCAGTAATTAACCTGCTGCAACGCAATGGCCTCGTTCAGGCCAATGCTGTATGCAAGGTCAGGGTTTATCACTATCGGCCGGGATGGCATCAACAGGCTCATGGTCGTCCTTTAACTCTGTAAATTTACGCTGGAATTGCTCAAGAGGGCTGAAGCACTCATGATCGTACCCTTCGCGAAGGTATATAACGCGTCGAGTCTGTGGCTCCCATCTGATGACACGGACCGGGACGCCGTAGTGGTCTTTGAATCGCCGGTTAACTTCAGCCATTCCTCACGCCCCTTCTCGTTCATCTGAGCAAAAGCCTCTACCATCGCGTTCTCAGGCTGGTAGTTGTTCGCACCAGTCTGGTCGTTTAATCTCTCCACATAGCCGAACGGGGAATCTTTTCCCACCAGCGGAAGGCATCTGAATTGCTTCGCTGGTCTCAATCGGTTTAAACTGTTCATGCGTTAGTTTCTCCACTGAATACGACACGCCAAGACGCCCGGAGCTGCACACTCGCGGGCGTCACTTTTTTTGGCTTTTCTTACGGCTAAACAGCGCGACAATCGCGCGGATTTCTTCTTCACGCGCAGCCAGGTGACGGCGGTGATGCTCGTGAATCTCTTCAGCTTCATGCGGTTCAATCACTCCATCTTCCAGAGCCTTCTGGATAATCTGATCAACCTGTCCGCGTGCTGCTGCAGTTCTCATGGCGCGAGTAAACAGGTCTACGCGATCGAGGTCTTCCAGCTGCGGCACGTCCACCAGCAGAGCGCCGCGACGTTGCGCGAAGTAATCAGCCAGGAGAGACGTGTTCGAAATGTCTTCCATCGCTTCCAGCTCGTTCACTTCGAAAAAGCGGCAGCCGTTCTTCTCGTACAGGTTGTTGTTGAACTGCGTGACTGACATGCCGAGAGCACCGGCCATAGCCTCACGGCCACCCTGGCTGATTCTCTGCCTTTAAATAGTGGTATGGTGAGCCTTTACGTAATCCACCAGCAGTCTGGTTCTCGTTATACACGTGATGCTTTTAATGCTCAGTGGATGAAGGCGAAAAAGTTAGCCGCAGAAAAATTTCCTGAGCTCGAATTTAACTTCACGTTCCATGATCTGAAAGCTAAAGGGATATCTGATCTGGAAGGAACGCTGCATGAAAAACAGGAAATATCGGGCCACAAAAATGCTTCGCAGACTGCACGATATAACCGCAAAATATCTGTAGTTCCGGTGGTTGGGGGGCAGTAATGCCCTCTTTCTATGGCGAAGTTAAATGGCGAAACAATGGCGAATGGCGAAAATCAAGCAATAAAAAACCACCTTTCGGTGGTTTATACGACACTGCTTATCATTGATTTTATTCTAGTTTTCCCATGGTAGCCGGAGTGGGACTTGAACCCACACAGCGCGAACGCCGAGGGATTTTAAATCGTGCGCTTTCTTAGACAACATCAATGGGATAGCGCACTTTTTCATAACATCAACGGTTAGCGACATCTTTATCATTCAGTTACTTACGGTTAGAGAGTAGCCAATATTACGTATCCATTGACCATATCCCCGATCCCATTTACTGTGTATGCATCCAGCAAAAAAGGATTGTTTTATGGCAACCGCAAAAGAGTCGAATGCAGGAGCAATGCCTGAGTTAACTGATTTTGCTATCAGTTACTGCGCGCTCACTGAGCATGTTCTGTTACACGCAAAATTCACAGACACTATGGCTTCTGTCCCGTCATGGCCGTCTGTGCAATTCCCTGATCAAACGATCTGCTTGTCCCGTAGGCAAGCTGAAAATCTCCTGCGTGAACTAAAGAAAGCCGTCGATTACATAGATGCTGGCATTGAGCATCCTTCCATTAAATTCATCGACTAAAAGGTGTGTGATGTTCGTAGAACTGGTTTATGACAAGCGAAATGTAGAGGGGCTTGAAGGGGCCAGAGAGATCATCCTGGCCGAGCTGACGAAGCGGGTGCACCAGATTTTCCCTGATGCCGAAGTGAGGGTGAAGCCGATGCAGGCGAACGGTTTGAATAGCGATGCCAGCAAAAGCGATCGGGAAAAGCTCAACCGCATGCTGGAGGATATGTTTGAAGAATCCGATATGTGGCTAGTAGAAGGATAACTACGAAAAGCCTGATAAAAATCCAGGTTATCAGACTATCTCTTTCGCGTTACTATCATCAGCTATAGCCAGCCAGTGGCCTGACGAGACGTTTGGGTGATAGTTCATTGAGCTGATGAACCGAGTGATTTGGTGGTAGGCATAAACAATTAGAGGCATGGTTATGGAAGACGGTGTTTTGCAGGACATAAAAATATCATTGAGGTATGACGGTAAGGACGCATTAAACCATGAGATAGACTTGAATTGTCTTGGCGAGTCGCTTAAGGGTTTTTCTAAGGTTCTTTCTACTGCCGCATCTTTTTCTGCAACACAAAAGTACAGCAAACTAGTTACATATCAGGAAGTTAAGGTTTATGCCAGAGAGGCTAGAGCAAACTGTTTTACTCTTGATGCTGCCCTTAACTTTGTTACCCAGAACCAGTTGTTCTCGGGGATCGCTGCAACTATACTGGGTGCAATACTTCAGTACATTTTTGCGAGAAACTCCAACAAGAAAGATGAAATGAAGGCTCTACAGCAGGTTCTTGAAAAAGCCATTGAGGCACTAGGAAACAAGGATGCAGGAACCATCGATAAATTGATCTCAGTGATTGATAAGATGGCCGTGGAGTTACGCCCATCAGTTAGGCAGGCTGTTTCTCCTATAGGCAATACATGCGATCAGATAAGCATTGCTACCAACATTGATGGTTGTCTGGTAAAAGTAGATGAGCAAGACAAGGCTCAAATCGACAAGCTTGACGATGATGAGGTTCTTGGTCTCAGGGAGTACCGAGCTTATCTTACTGAATTTGATGCTCAAAATATGACGGCAAAAATAATTTTAGATGGTGACGAATCCAAGAAGAGAATTACATCTGATATTAGTGACCCCGCCGCAAGCAAGAAGAATAATCCTTATCTCAATGCCCTGAGTGCCTACATTTCCACTAAGGGAGATGTATCTTCAATCTTTACAATTACCGCAAAAGCAACTGTAAAGAAAGGACAGATTAATAGGCTTTTTATAGTCGACGCAAAATGATATCCCCAACCCGGCCACCGCGCTGGGTGTTCACTCAGCTTTCCTGTCCTTACCTGTCCTAATTTTCAGAAGAGCATCCAGCTCCTTACTCGCGTCCTTCTGACGCAGAGAGAAATACTCTTCTTTTTCGCGCTTCACTTCTCTTTCTCTCAGCCGCACAGGTTCAACCGGTACAGCCTGCAATGCGGCCATACAATCCTCGCGTGTAAACAGAAGTGGGGACTTGGGACTATCACTAATACGGTAAGCCTTTAATCTTCCTTCTAAAACCCATCGCGTCACAGTGCCCCTTGAGACTCCAAGTAGCTCAGCGACCTCCTTTCGTGTCAATGTTAGCTTTTCCATTGTTCAGCCAGGCCTACAGTAAGATCATTTGTGCGATAATTTTGGTGGATACTATTTTTTCGGCTGCCGTTTAGCTTGCCCTTCTATCCATCGGTTAATGGCTTCAAGATTGTACATACACTCGCTATTCTCTTTTGGTATGCCGTCAGGGGCGATATGAAGATATTCTCTTCCGACCAACCATGACTGTTTTCTTGCTCGCTCAATCGTTCCTGAGCGTAGGCCAGTCACTATCATCAATACCGACTCGGTAACCCACTTATTTGGCTCTATTTGAAATTTTGGATGTTCCATAACCCGCACACATTTCTGACGAGGAGAACGTAAGTTGAACATATATTTTATGGACCTGAAAGAGGTTTGCCGCAAAGTTGGGTTCAAAAAAGGGTCCATTTACAACTGGATGAACGCGGGTGAATTTCCGCATCAATAAAAATAGGCAGATCAGTAAGATGGGTATCAACGGAGGTGGAAGCGTGGATCGATGAAAAAGTTCGAGCATCTAGGGGGGAATAACGATTCTGCAAGAGTCCGATATGTGGCTGGTTTCAGAGTTCCCGACCGTTCGCCAGGTTGGACTTTAAAATTGTGCAGGCTGCCAGCCTATACATTCACCGGCGGCCTGCATCATGTCTAACCACTACCTACCGGAAATTTTCGGTAAAGTGTCGAAACGCCTACGTCGTAAATAATTGCCACTCGCTGGCGCGTCTCCCCTGCAGCGATCAATCTCCCTGCTTGCGCCCACTGCTCATCCGTCAGTTTTGGCCTGCGGCCGCCTATCCTCCCCTCTGCTCGCGCAGCTGCTAATCCTGCACGGGTACGCTCAACAATGAGCTCTCTTTCCATTTCTGCTAGCGCGCCCATAACATGAAAGAAGAATCGCCCCATCGGGGTAGACGTGTCTATACTGTCGGTCAGACTGCGAAAATTTATCCCTCGCTCCCGCAGCTCCTCCACCAGAACGACAAGATGCCGCATGCTTCTACCGAGCCGATCGAGTTTCCAGACCACCAGCGTGTCTCCCTCCGACAAGATACGGAGTACCTTTTTGAGCCCCGGCCTCTCCGAGGTCTTTCCGCTTATCTTATCTTCAAAAATCAGTTCACATCCTGCGCTATCGAGCGCATTTCTCTGTAATGCGGTGTTCTGGTCATTTGTTGACACTCTCACGTAACCAATAAGCATTGTTTTATCCCCTGCAAAATGCAGAAAGCATGCCACTGGTGAGCAGAATGGTCATTCTCAAAAACGTTGGTTTAGGAACAGCGGCAACAAAGAACGTTGGCACCGGCTCCGGCCAGATTCCTGATATGTCGAGTTTCAATACAGGAAACACTAACTCATTCAGGCTTCCTACAGGTCATTTTGTCCAGATTGGATCAGGGCAAACCATCAGCGGTGGATTCACGCAATCCTACCCGACACCGTTTCCGAATATTTGTCAGGCGTTGGTAGGCGTCGTATACAGCACTCTGGGAGTTCGTGCGTTTATTGCAACTAACACATCTGATCGAACAGCTGCGAACATGAACGTAGTCGACCAGAATGGCAACGGGATCAATGTGACAGTCGGCTATATAGCGATAGGACGTTAACTATGAAATCAGTTTACTCACCATCCGAACACGTAATATATAACGCCACTTTTTATGACGATTATAAGCGCGCAGGGACCTGGCCCGCTGATGGGGTCGAAGTAAGTGACGAGGATGCCGCTACGTTTAATGGTAGCAATGAGCCAACTGGTAAAATGCTGGATTACCAGAACGGCGCTCTGTGCTGGGTTGACCGTCCGGCCCCTAAGCTGACAAAAGAACAGCTTATAGTCCAGGCGGAGCAAAATAAATCTCAGCTGCGCACAGCTGCGGATGAGGAAATTGCGTGGCGGCAAGATGCCGTTGATGCTGAGATAGCAACGGAGGATGAAACCGCTTCTCTGGCAGAATGGAAGAAATATCGGGTGCTGTTGATGCGCGTTGATACTTCAAAAGCCCCCGATATTGTATGGCCTACACCTCCGGGAGTGGTGGCCAGTTAATAGCATCTGGCGCGGTTTCTGTATCTATCACAGTGACCGCGTCAATATAGTCCATCCAGGCATTAAGTGATGCCGTTTCGTCAGTGGTCAATTTGCGGCCCATGAGCAACTTCGTCTGCCAGACGACGATTTTGCTTGCGGCATAATCAAGGCGGGATTGTTTTTCTGCTTTAGCTTCAATGACCAGCTCCGCGTGTGTTTTTTCTGGTTCAGGCGGTGGAATAAATTCTTTTCCGTCGTATGACCAGCCAACGCTCGCAACGGAATCATCATTCAGCTCGACGGTAACAAATTCAGAGAAGAGTTCCCCTTTACCATTCCAGGACACGAGGTTTTCAACAACACCATCTTTTACCAGTGCATACCGCTTTATCATTATGCAAGCTCCCATAGAATAATAAGCCCATCACCACCTAATCCACCCGTAAAACCTCCGCCAGGGTTATTGGTACTGTTTGCGCCACTACCTCCCGCCCCATCTTTAGCATTAATGCCACTTCCACTGCTTCCACCTATACCAATGGGGCCCGGTGCAAACCTGCTGGATGCGCCATTGCCCGATACTGAGTTTCCTGGGCTCGTGTACAGGGCGTTACCGCTCGTATCCCCCTGAATGGATTCGATTAAAGTCAATGGCGTTGTTCCGGCATTTGTGACATTACCGCCCAGGAGACCACGTGATTGCACCGGCGATGAGCCAGATGAAGTCCCTGCAAGGGTTGAGCCTGTTCCGCCTGCGCAAGTTACACCGCAAAATGACGTGCTTCCCCCAACAGTGGCAGAATTTGATGTCGATGCGTGAACCCCGACGGTGTAATTGAAGTTAGTGATATCGCTAATCTTTACAAGGAATTTGGCGTAACCACCTGCTGACCCTCCAACGGCAATACCTACAACGCCGCTTCCCGTCGCTGGGGCGTTCCCGCCATTACCTCCGGCAGCCTGCAATTCAACAAGAGCATATTTGGCTTCAGGCGAGGGGGTGTATACCCCCGATGCCGTCAATCGCATCGGCGGTGCAAGCAGACGACCTACAAATCCATCGCTATCTCCCAAACCAAGGTTTGCGAGAGCCGTAGAAATCGCCGCTGCACCATCTGATTTGATATCAGCGAATGGGTTTATACGGCTCAGTGTCAGTTTTTGAATTGCTTTTAAAACCTGCGTCATATCGTTAATGTCGAGCGCCAATCCTGCCGACTCTACAATATGCGCTAACTCTTCCTGCATGGCGTTAAACGCTGCGGCCCGCAGCCTCGTTGCGGCAATACCACCAGCAACACTTCCATCAGTATATTTGCCATCCTGCGTTGCAGTAGCTTCGACTTGCCCGATTCGGAGCATAGTTAATCCTCACTTAGTGTTAAGCGATAAAATCAGAGGGGGAAATATCAGTTATGAATAATTAAAAATGATGTTCAGATGGGATGGGGCAATTTTGTTGATTGAACACTCCAGTTGTTTATTGCCCCAAGATGCGAGCGGATCGCCGCAGTAGGACGTGCCAGCAAACGAATACTTGATTGTTGTTTGTGGCGCGTTTATCCGCCAGGTAAATGGCCACTCGTCACCGTTAAGCGCATCACCGCATACTGACATGCCACTCATAGCGGGACGGAACTGTGTGATAGTGATGGTATAACCAAGAGCTGCAGCCACCCGGATGTAATAATCGCGGTTCAGACCGCCGGTGCTGATTAACTTTGCCACCACGGCACGCTGGCGATCGCTGACGCCACCAGATTCACCAATCGCACAATCATCTGGTAACCCAAGAGAGCTTTCCCATTCTGGCAACATTATCGTCGCTGTAGGCGGAAAAGCGCCGGTAATCAGGCTTTGCGCATCGCTGTCAGAACGCTGAAACGCGCTGCCCAGTGCCCGTAATACCGCAGCCTGTACCGTTCTTTGCGACCGGGGCCACGCCCTGCCCGTCGGTAGCAGCGCACCAAGCGCACCGGCATAATCATTTTTTGAAAAGAGGCTCATACAAAATTCACCCCGCCAAGCACCGGAATTTCGCCAACAGCAAAGGTGATATTGGCCGTCGGAGAGTTAAGAATATAGCCCGTCGTGCCGCTAACACCGCCGATACTCCCGTTAATATCAGAGAGGTAAACTTTCCCAGAACCATCAGGGTTAGCTTCATCAAAAAACAGCGCCGTCAGCGCGTCTTTTATCCCCTGAACTGTGGTGCTGTCGGCATTTTTGATCCCAGAGATTTCAATATTGATGACTTTCTTGATCGGGGAACATACGAAAACAATGGCAGTGTCTGTCTGCTGCGGATAGATGTGGTCGGCGACAGCGAGCTGGTCTCCGGTGGCTTTAACAGCCCCCCAGTCCTCAAGTTGGGATATTCCGTCGGTACCGACCGGAAACCCACCATTGTCATTCCGATCACACATGATATACACGCCAACGGTCCCGGCCCCGTTCAGACGCCGCTTTACCCACGCGCGGGTGACGCCCGAAACCTCAAGCGCCCATTTTTTATAATCGGCGTCGCTTCCACCCTGAGGCGGATTCTGCCATGCCAGCAAGCCACGACTGCGAAAATCCTCTTCCGTTTCAATATCGGCTCCGCCGGTCGCAGCGGACAGTAACGTTACCTGTGGATCCACGCCAGCAATATTCGCGTCCAGGGTCATTATGGTCCCGGCATCAGCGTTACCGCGCGCGCCTCCACCCGTTACATCACTGGTAATATCCGGCAGTATGGCCGTCACCGCGACGATACCAAATCCATCTGCCTGAATTTTAAGATCTGCATCCGTCCGGTACTGGTATCCGTCCCCGCGGTTAATGATCGAGCCAACAGGGATAATACAGTCAACACTGCCACTAGCCTGTACCGCAGGCGACTTCGCCGCTGCAGCTGGTTTTCTGAATACCTGCTTAAGGGCCATCCACCCGGCGAGATACTCATCGGTAGAGGTAAACGGGTTTGTCTGCAGGGCAATATAGTCAAGGTAGGCGTAATGCAGATGCCCCATCCCCGCATCCATGTCAGCCAGTACCTTCAGGTTCGCGAAGCGCAGGAGCGCACCAACATCCTCAAGCTCCGCCTGCATAAATTTCCGGTTTCCGTCGCGGAGTTCGCTCAGCGTCGGTCGTTTAAACGGCATATTAACGTTGCTCCCATATCCAGTAAAACCTGAATTCCTGCCAGTCCTTCCCCGGTGCCTGATAGCGGATAATGAGATTGAGCCGGTCAGGCAGGACGATCCTTGCAACAGGAATAACCTCGCTGACAACGCCATCAACCTTTAACCAGTTGAGCGCTTCACTCGAGTATTCCTCCGCTTTTTTTGCTACATCCGGGGTCAGTTTTTTCCGCCGTAGCAGCCACAGCCGGGATCCCAGTTGGGATTCCTCCCCGGAATCCCCCCACCAGCCGCGGCGATCGCTATCCTCATAATCATCGTCAGCGCGCGCCAGCCTGTCGGTAAACAGGCTGTCCAGTATTGCAGTCTGTAAATCGTTCCCCGTGGTGAGTTCACCCAGCCCTTTCTGCCAGTCAGCAAACATCTCATCCACATTCCAGAATGAAGCGATGTCACTCATGTCACCTGATCCTCTGTTTTTTGGCTGCGGATATTGTCATTGCCACTCTGGGCATTTTTAACCACATGATCATGGTCATTATGTGCATCCCGCAGCTCTTTCAGTGTTCGGGTATTGGTTTCACAGTTATCAACAATGTCACCCGTGCACCTCAGGATCGGGGTATTTGCAAGGATCCCCTGGCTGGCATTGATGGTCACGTTAGTGGCGTTATTGACCTCAACATTCTGGCCATTTGCATCCAGGAAGATCCCCTTCTCCGTCAGGAGAATATTAAGGCCCCACTGGTTATACATGACCGTTTCGCCCGCTTTCAGGCCTGTATGACGGAACCCCTGATGGTTGGACGCAATTACCACCGCGCTGGAACGATCACCGCCAATAAAAGCCAGAACCACGTCAGTCCCTGACGGCAGGCCGGATGAAAAGCCAAATTCTGCCATCCGCGGAGCGCTGGCCACCTCCAGCGGAGTCTGGTACTGGATTGACTGCACCACCCCACCATCTTTCATAGCCGTGATCCGGCCAATCCCCAGCATGCCGGCGATCCTAGTCGCTGCATGTTTAAATAGTTGCTTCATGTATTGAATCCCGCCAGGTTCTGGTAGAAGGCATATGGCTGAACGGCGAATGCTTCAGGCGGCATCAGCGTCATGCGTGCATGGGTGCCGTAGTCATCGCGCATATAGGTGACTTCTGCCAGTAGCAATTCAGTCTCCGGCAACCGTAAGGTGGGAAGATCAACGGGGATCAATGTGTTTGGTTCCCAAAGTTTCCCGTCTTTATCCCGCCAGGAATCGATGGTTACCGAGAGCTGTTTTGAACGTCCGTACCGCCGGTTCATTTCCCAGTCGATCGCACTTTGTGCCTGTTGAGTAGCCAACAGGGTACTTTCCACAATCGATATATGTTTTCGGTACCGCATGCGGGCGGCCTCCGGATCTCTCGCCGTTGCCAGAGTCACAGCGTCATAGGCCGTATCAGGCGAATACCCTGCAATTGGAGAAACGCTCATTGATACACCGACATAATCTGAAAACCTGTCAGCCATCGATTTGCGGTAGTATGCCTGCTCGACATTTACCCCTTCGGCTATCCCACTCGCCGCACGACGTGTTCCCATCCGGGTCAGTAACAGGTTTCCATCGGGCTGATCGTAGTAAAGCAGAGCAGACCATCTGGCCACCCGATCGATGACTTCTTGCGGAGACTCACCCCAGTTCAGAGTGAACTGGGGTACCTTCACAAGTTCATCAACATCCGTGGTTACGGTGATACCGTAGTAGGATGCCAGGCGAGAAGCAATTTCAAGCGCATTACTGGCATTAATGACGTTGTTAGGCCACTCGGCTGAGCAATCCACCAGGTCCTGACATTTGCTCCTGCCCGTGGCGCGGACCTCATGGCGGGAGCGCGATAGTGCGGGTTCCCAGTCATCAACATATCCCGTCAGTGTCAGATCATCTCCGATACGAACTTCACAGGACATTCCCTCTTCAACGAGCTGACGATCTTCGTTGCCAGGGAAGTAATCCATTAGCCCAAGATCGAAATCAGAGGGAAAACGCTCAATACCCCGCGTTACCCGGACAGAATCCCACCCCTCGATGATTTTGCCGTCGACCGTCAAAGAAACAACATCCAGATCGCTGTCTGCATTCATTGCCTCAGTACCTTCATGGTTGTCGGCATAAACGCCGGATGCGGTACGCGCGCTTCCTGCACCAGTTCATCTGCACGGGTGGCATCCTGGTATAATCGGTTTGCCAGCGTCAGCGCCGGAAGCGGCTGAGCGGTAGTAACCTGCAGAAGCTCGCTCAGACCAGAAGCACGCTCACTCATCGTGGAAAGGAATGCCGATCTGACGGCGAGAAGCGCGTTATACATATCATCGTCAGCGCGGTCTCCAGCCAGAACCAGCGCCGTATCAAGTTGCACAGAAACTCGTTGAGTTAACTCTTCTGCCTCGTCTGTACTGGCAGGTCTGGAGTCCGCAGCGGCACTGGTCATGGCACCAGTACATAGCACAACAATCAGCGTGTTCATGGTCGCCGAAATCGCTTTGCTGCTGTCGGACTGCTGATACTCCGTGCTGATTGAATTAGCCAGTTTTTCAAGCGCTGTGATTCGGTCATTAACGCTGCCGGCGCTGTTAAGAATTGCGTTTACCACGTCGGCGACGCCCTGGACAAACTCATCAGGTGTGCTGGAGCTGCTAAGCTGGCTCGACCTGTCGGTAACATTTTTCCGGTCCATTACCGACTGGGCTGTTACCTTGTCAGCCAGTGCTCTCTCATCATCCACATCAGCAACTGACGATTTGCCAGCAACAGCAGAGGAACTACCGCCCACAGAGCCTTTACTGTAACGTCCGTACCGGGTATTCCCGAACGTGGAGTTCAGGACATTGCTGAGATTCGTTACCTGGCTGATGGTATTGTCAACCATGTTAGTCCAGAACGTGACCGTACCTCTGATGGTGTTTATAGCCTGTGTGACACCGCGGATTTCACTCTTAACCCTGGCAATCGTACTCAGCACAGCAGTGCTTACCAGTTTCAGATAGTTGGTTTTCACCGTGGTGCCTGCAACGGTACTGCCCGTGACAGCAAACACTTTAAGCCCTGATTCAATTGCCATCAGAGTAAATTCAAATACTCGCCCGTTCTCCATCGACCCGGAAATACGCAAACCATTCTCAGGGATGGAAACCGTTAATTCGCCCAGTGTCGGATGAACAAGCGTACCGCTACCTTTTTGTTCACAGGCTTCAATCAGCGACTGGCGCTGTGTGATAGCATCGCCGCCGCCGTAAACCTGGCTGTTCTGGATCAAGAAACCGCGAATAACAAATCGCCGTGTTGCCCGCCCAATATCCTCTATCCAGGCTGTATCACGGTAGGGATATTCATGTACCGCCTGGCGTCGACCGTGGCTCCCTTCCTCAGCAACAATTGCAAATGGCACGCCTCTGAATGAGCTGGGCCGTAACTGCCCCTGCCAGTCATCGCTGGCATCTCCCCCCAAAAGAGAAGTTATTGCATCCTGAATAATTGACGGCATCATATCTCCAAAACAAAAGACCGCCACGAAGGCGGTCTTTGTTATCAACATTATTTTTCACATTATTCACAAGAAGCAAGCGCCGTAAGAACCCAAGCTTTTATTCCAGAATCGAACTTACATTTTTCTTTACCATCCGGAGTAATAATTGCTCCATACCCCACTCGCCCTTTTCCTTCGATGATTTCATCCTTGGAAACAATTATGTCTCCATTTTTCTTGACCCACTCACCGTATGAATCAGATACTTTTGATATATCAGCGGCACTATTAACATAGCCGGGGATATGGTGAAATTTATAAACTCGCACATTTGACGGTTCGATAAAGTTAAAATAGACGGCATCTTTTATATATGATGGGATAAAAACAAAATACCCGTCCAGATCACTTCCTTTTAACTGCTGACGACTTACAAGACCACCAGGATATGCCACTAACGCATTATAATTATTAATAGCCACACGAGTTATAACAGACTCACTAGTTATACTGTTATATAGAGAGACATACATCTCCCTAAAACCTTCAACATTCGACGACGATATAACTCTTAGTCCATTACCTGGTAACTTTTTGAAGAGGGTTGATTTAGCTACATCCTGGCTATAATCCTTACCTTGATAGCAAATAGCAAGGTCAGCAGGTTTGTCTTGTATATCTCCGGATATCGCAGGGGTTGTAATTTGGTTACCTGCCACTTCTTTCAACCAAGTCTGACAGATAGTATCGCCTCGGCTTGCTACTGCCATGTATGGGATAAAACCAAGAACTAGTAACATGTTTGTTATACGCATAGTTTCTCACCTATAAAAATAACTTTTATAGATAATACAGCAACTGAAACTTTGAAAACATATCAATAGTTCATGGGAGTAGTAATCCTTCCGTTGTTTTCGACATTATAGGTTTTGCGATCACCTTTCTCATTTACCATGGTGATTTCGAGTTTTAGTGACTGATCAGACATAGCTTCTTTAATCGAGCGAGCCAGATTATCACTCAGTGCATTTTCATCACTTTTCCCTTGTGGAGCGCTAAGAATGCTGGTTTCACGATTAGCAATCTGCGAACCTGAGAGGATGTCATACCGCTGCTGAGCGAGTACATCAGGATTTCTTCTACCTGACCAACGATCATCAGAAATTGCTGTTTGAATTGCATTTCCCAACTCTTCATCGCTGTATGGCTGCGCACCGTTTTCATGCTTGATCATGGCGGCCATTACCGATTTTAATGTTTCCGTATCATGTAGATTGACACGTTCCTGCGCAGCATAGCCGGTGCTGCCAGATACGGAATCGATATATGCCTGGGTATCATTCTCGCTGCGAGGTGCGTAAGTGTGTATGACGCTTTCAAGCGTATTGTTGCCACGATCGCCATATAACATTAACTGCCGTGCCATAGCTGCAAGGCCATCATCATCATTGGCAAAGGTAGCGAAGCCACCATTGGTGCCCGTTGAATTTGATGCACTCCGAAGATTGCCGGGATTGTGATTCCTGAATCCGATAGCATCATTTTTGGCCTGATTATAGGGGATATTCCCCCTATTTGTACCAGGCTGAGGGCGGTTGATAGCAGCCATGTCATTTTGCAACTGAATCGCAGAATCGGTCGCGCGGTAATTTGCATCGTACCGCTTTCTTACAGCATCAGTCATGAAACCCGCGTCAACCTGTCCACGTTCACTGCGGGGTAAACTGTTATATAGCTCCTTATCATTCTGAATTCGTCGTAGCTTCGCAGCATCATCGCTGTTGATAAAACCGAGAGCATGAGACAGGCCCGTAAAATCACCGTTGGTGAACAGGTCAGTAACACCTTCGAGGCCGTCTTTGACTGAACCATCCGAGAGAACGGTCTTAAGTGCCTTGTTTTTTGAACGTTGCCACAGACCATCCCAGGATGCGCTGAGCTCATTCATCGTGCCGTTCACTTCACTCAATTGCTGATTCAGTGCCGGATCCACAGTCAGACCAAATTCATCCGATTTCGCCAGCAGCTTTTTCATGCGCTCACCGTCACGCATTAGCGCCAGCAATTCGGGCGTCAGCCCAAGTGCATCAGCGGCGGACTTCTGCTGTTCAGGTCGCAAGGTTGGGAAAATTTTTGCAATAGACTCCAGTGTTTTAAGGGTATTTACTGAACCATCGCTGTTTTTTTGGATTTGCGCACCAATTTGCGCCATCGCTGCCATAACCCCCTCATTTTTACCGCTGGCAGCCTCATTGAATGCTTTGAAAATACCCTCTATCGATGCGTTAGCGCTCTCGCTGTCAGCTCCAAGAATACGCATTGCCCCGGAAAGTCGGGTGAAATCGTCAACGCGCATTCCCGCATTTTTTGCTGAAACATCAAGATTATAGGCCTGACGGGATGCCTCCCGAAAACCATAAGCGACCTGTTTCAGTCCGTAGCCGGCAGCACCGGCTAACCCCAGCGCACCCATCTTACCCGTGAGCTCCCCCACAATTTTCAGTGGGGGAACCATATCGCCAATAAACTGCACGTTATCCCGCGCGCTCTTTGACATATTCTCGAGGCGAGAAATAAAACCACTCAGTCCGTCGGCTGTTTCCTGACCGCCTAACTTGAGCCCTTCTTTAGTTTTATCTAGCTTCGGCTCCAGGTCACGGACAGCCTCATTAATGCGGTCTATAGACTCGCTAACCTGGTCGCTGGCCACCAGCTCAAAATCAAAAGAATTACTCATCGTCATCAGGTTTCCTAAGCTTGTTTATCCGGGATGCCTGCGCCACCCACCATTTCAGCCGGGCGCGGGTCATTCCCCACGCCCTGTCCTCAGACCAGCGGAAATAGAAAGTGACGTCAGCGGCCATTTCCTGCCAGGTTGTCAGGGCTTCCAGGTCAAAAAACTGAGCAGATACTCCTCACACTTACGGAAGTCGAGAAAATCCATCGGCTGCAGCACGCTTTCACGCGTACCGGAAACCAGCGCAATAAGCAGGCGCATCGCCGCGAGCGACGTTGACGCAGCCTGTTTCTCATAAAACTGCTCCGCCTGGCTTAGCGTTGGCGCTTTCAGCTCCAGTTGCGTATAGGTGGTCTTCTCCGCGGCATCATCCAGCGCTACGGTTAAGGGAATAATTTTGACGCGTTCAATCTCAGCCATCTTAGTTCTCCGTTACGTCGCGGCCTTCCCAGCGAACATCAAATACTGCATCTTCGCTTTCCACTTCCTGGACGTTGACCGTCCAGAGTGAACGGCCAATGATAGTTTTCCCGTTAGCCAGCTCGGCGATCACGTTGACGTTCGTCTGCTGGTTAAAGCCCTGCACATTCGTTCCGCCACTGTCACGCAGTCGGGCAGAAATGTATGGCGCCACAGGTTTTTCCTTATATCCGTGCACACCATCCATCCCTGTCAGGGTGGTACGGTTTACGGTGGCAGCCTGGTATTTAAACGAGCCCTCCACCATTACCGTCACACCGTTAACAGTGACATAGGCGGTTCCCGCCAGGCGGTTAGTAGTATCACCTGCCATCGTTTAAGCTCCTGTTGATTCAGCCCGCGTGCGGAACTGATTGAGCAGCGCGAAAATGCGCAACTGGTTCATGAGGGTTCCCGGCCACAGCACATCGACGCGGTTCGGATTTTTGGCGTTCTGCTCGACGATGATGTTTTTTGCGAATGCCTCCGCATCCTGTGCATAACCGTTCCATACCAGAGTCTGGTACTCGGCAATCTGATCGGCCTTGATGATGTTTGGCGTGACGATCGCCGCGCCAGGTGCAAATCGGGTCCCGTCCGCAGCAAGCTTCATGCGGCCAAACTTGCTGGTCACCGCTGTTCGCAGGTAGCGGGTCACAAACATCAGGCTGAACAGCGTCTCCACTTCCAGATAACTATCATCTGCATCGCCGTAGCTGTTTTTCTGGTAGGTGGTGATCAGGTTTTCAATGCGCACCGTGCCATCGTCATCGACCGTAAATGTCGAAATGCCGCTGTACAGCAGATTGTTACGCTCGGTCAACTCAAAGCGATCCTGCAGTTCTGGCGCAAGTATCCCCTGAACAGCGAGCGACTGTAGCGGGCGGCCCGGGTCATTACGCAGACTCACCGCCGCTGCACCGGTGTAAGCTGCAGACCATGCCCAGGAAGGGGACGGCGATTTATTTACGCCCAGCAGGGTCTCATGCTGGTTATTGCGCAGCTCACCTTTGGTACCGAGCTGGGCGTAAGTCCCGGTGGTGGTACCAAAGGAATGACCATAAAGCTGCTTGTCCCATGCCCAGCGACCGCCAGTGTCTGACAGGAACTCCTTCATCACATTCAACGAGGTTGTATCGTCGTAAGGGTTGATGATGAAATCGAATGTCCGATCCTGCAGGTTAGCCAGCGCGCCGGTAATATCCGGAGCCCCGGCTCCGTTAGACATAGCAGTAATCGTCAGTTCCAGGCCTGCAGGTGTCGACTCACCTCCCGGTAAGCCGAGGAAGTTCAGGCGAATGTCGATCCCGTTACCCGTAGCACCAAGGTTCTTCGCGGTCAGGGTTACGGTATCCGTAGCCGCGCTGGCGGTTACAGGTAGCGTGGTTTTTGCGTTAATCGCCGCGGCCAGAGAGGTGGCGATCGCTGTCACCGTATCTGTTGCTACAACGGTCAACTGAATGCGCTCACCAGCAATATAAAGGGAGATCACTCCGGTTGCCGTCGGTGCGCTGCTCACTTTAATGGTGCCGGTTGCAGCCACCATGGAATCGGAGTCTTCCTCCAGCGGCAGGATCCAGACTTCGGCTGCGGTATCATTTTTCTGATACGCCGCCATCATGGCCTGCAGAATTCCCCCTTTTCCGGTCAGCTCACCGACGGTATCCGAAGAGGAAACTCGCTGCGGAATACCTGGGGGGGTTGAGCCGGTACTGAGCATCCCACCGATAAGCAGAGTGCGCTGCGTGGCAGTGGCGTTATTCGCCATTGAGTTATCAAACTCAACGAAGAAAAGCCCTACCCGCAGGTTATCGGGAACACGAGCGAAAGGTACGGTCATTCATTTTCTCCCGCTTTTTTAGGTAAGGATTGTTTCTCTGGCGCGCCCTCATCCTTTGTAGAGAGGATCACGTCCCCATCGCTCAGACGGCGACGCCAGAAAATATTGTCAGGTACTTCAGCACCCTCTTTAGGCAATGGGGTGCCCTTGACGGGGCAGCGAACGCTGAGCCCGTTGTTCGGCTTTACAAACATGGATTACTCCTGAAGATTGAGGCTGATACCCGGTTTAACTGTGCCGTCTGGCATGTCGACCGCAATATCCATGCCCTCAAGGGGAACCGACTGGACAGGATAAAAATCTTCCGGCCCCTGGTAATGCTCTATGTCGATCTCAAAAAGAAGCTGCCCCATATGGGCCTCTCCGTCTGAATCAACATTGATGGTTGAACGAACTTCCGCGTATTTCTGAATGTTCCGCGTCAGTTCGTAGCTGTTGATCACCGCGCGCTCCACCTGCTCGCGAAGGCTTTCAAGCGCCAGCTCTGCCCGCATGGCTCCATCATCCACTGTATCGCCGTCATACTCCTGAACGCGCCCAGTGATCCTGACAGTGGTGAGGGTAGTAAAAGCAGGGGTATTACGCCCCTGTGATTTTTTCTGTTCAAAAGGCGTCTGAACCAACAACACAGGATACATATCAGGTGAAGTTGTCCAGTCGCGTGGTGAGAATACGCGGTCGTCCGCGCTGGTTGTCCCGGTTAGTGCAGTGACAACCATTTGCCGTATCGCTGCTGCATTCATCGCGGTTTTACCACATTGAGGACAAGACGAGATCCGCCATGACTGTCGGGTTCGACGTTTGACACAACAAATAACTGATTGATGATGTAACCACCGACCGTCTTTATAAATACCCGGTCAGATACAGCAGGTTGCGATTTACCCAGCTTGCGAAATTCAGCATCGCGCACACCCAGCATCGGGCTGGAGGTGTTAATTTCTGAATCGCCATCAAGGTTTTCAGCAACCTGCGCATAACCACGGTCAAAAATCCCGTTAATTGTAAAAGGAGTACCGTTACGTGGACGGTACTCGTGCTCCTCGCCAAAGACATCATGCAGCGGACTCAGAAGATGAGAATCCCAGTCCACGCCCATGTCATTACCCTGTCGTAACTGAAACTGATGGCTGAGAAGCAAGAACTCGCTTACGAAGCACATCAACATCAGCAATAACGCCGGACTGCAGAAGACGCTCAGCATCTTTGCCGGTTACAGGGATGCGCATATTTTCGCGGTACATCTCCCCGTCATGACGAATGCAATTCCCTTTCAACACCACATACTCCTGCGATTCAGTGTCTTCGGATTTTTCGTCACCACCATCGTCATCAACAGACGATTCGGCATCATCTGTTTTGCTCAAAGGCTGTTTTACCTGGGTGTTATCGCCCGCATTCAGGTCGTCAACACTCAGGCCATCTTTGGCAGATCCTTCTGCATTCAGATCATCAGCCAGCCCGGTATTAGGTTGTTTTGCCATATCAGACCACCGTTGCGCAGAGGGATGCATTTACCCGGCTCGGAATAACCAGCGGGGAGGATTGCATCAGGATAAGACGCTGGGCTGGATCTTCTTTCACCCAGGATTTTGGCGCATAGGCCAGCGGACCGTAGTTGAAAGCCGGGTCCAAGATAACGCCAAATGCGCGGGTCCCCATCAGATCGGCCCCACTCATAATGACAGCGCCATCGGGGATCATGGGCTTCTCGACGTTGTCCAGCGGGTCAATAAACCAGTCGTTATATAACCAGAGGTCAAAGTTACCCCAACGCCCTTTATAAATTGCGCCCTTCATCGCCTGTGGGCCGGCGTTAATTTGGTTACCAAACGGGCTCAGCGCCGGGAATGTAATGGCGTTATCCTTGATGGTGGTATCCAGTCGGAATGCTCGCCATGACTTATTCGTAAAGACCAGATCCGTGGCGACAGAGCCGGACTCTTTCAGGAAAGTAGTCTGCCAGATTTCAATGTCATCTGATGGCTGGGTATTGGTAGCGCCAGCTGCAACGGTCAGTGGCCATTTATCCGAGCCGCTAAGAGTGATGGTCAGATCCGAAGCACGACCGAAATCCACCACCTTAGTTTCATAGCCCTCCCCGGCGACGGTTACGGTCCCGGACACCAGCGCACTGGCCGCCATCCATTCCAGACGACGGTTGATCATGTCAATCTGGTCAGCCATTTCAAACTGAAGGTTCAGCATTTCGCGCTCGGCAGCGGTATATTCCCCGCCAATACGCTCACCAATCTGGCGACGGATAGGTTTGCGCAGGTCCGGCGCGCGCTTATCTTTGATGTATGCCGGTTTAAAGGTATTGGTCTGGTATTTACGGGATTCGACCAGCTTACCTTCCACCAGCGGGGAGACGAACGGCGCCATACGACGCAGGCCGACATCAACATCAATCGCCACTTCTTCAGTCTCGTAAGTCACGACATTCGGGAAGAAGCGATCGAGCAGCCAGTTCTGGCTGGTTTTCAGGTTAGGAACAACCTGCACCAGCACGTTGGTATCAAAAATATTTTCCATATTCAGTCTCTTGATAGTGCCAGCCGTAGCTGGCAAAAATTTTAAACGAGCCAGCCCCTGCCGGTTAAAGCATTCGTCAGGAGAGCCGTGGGGGAAATCAGGAGGTGGTTACAGGTGCCTGGTCACTGTCTTTCAGGAAGATAGCCAGCGGTCGGAGCGCTTTTTTCAGGTCAGCTGTCGTCCAGGAGTTATCAAAAATAATTCGGTGCTGGTTGAATTCCCCCATCAGATACAGGCCGCCGTTCTGATCGGAAGACGATGCATCAACATCATCAACCAGAATAGCAACGGGTACCTGACTGCCATCTTCAGCCGTTTTCACACATTGCGTGTATTTCCCGCTGGCAGCCACCAGGCCCAGGACCGTACCACGCTTAAAGGCACCGCCCGTAATGATCCCGGTGTCAGTCACCAGCTGGAGCGTGCCAGCGACAAGCTGATCCGGAATAAACAGCGCGCTCTTCATGCCAGGCGCAAACGCATTCTGACCAAACTGATCCATTATTTCTCTCCTCTTGTGGAGTTGTAGAGGCCGGTCATTTTACTTACCAGCGCAGACTTTCCGGTCTCTTTCCGTCCACTATCCGGGTTAAGCCGAACCTGGTGGCTTTCCTGCATACGCTGATCGAGAGAGCGTTTGCGGGGTGGCTGCGCTGATGCTGCTGCCGGAGCCGAAGAGGCCAGGACGTTAATTGCTGCTGCAGAACTCATCCCGGTATTGAACGCCAGAGACGCGGCCAGTGAAGGATTCGCGGCTGCATGCTTACTACCGAAGATACGGGCGCAGCGCTTACGCTCTGCACTACGCGCCTGTCGGGCTGACTTACTTTCTTTTGGGTCATCACCGTCTTCATCTTCTTCTGCTTCAGGATCGTCGTCTTCTTCGGAGGCTGTCTCTTCCTCCTCTTCTTCCGCAGTTTCCTCTTCTTCCTCTTCTGCGGTCTCCTCTTCCTCTTCTTCTTCAGCACGACGGGCTTTCGCTTTTTTGGCTTTTTTATCCTCTTCTTCCTCTGAAGCGGAAGCGCCAAGACCCATAAGGTGAGCAAAACTAAACGGTTTTTTCTTTGCCATTTCAGGCTCCTGTTTTTTCAAGTAAGTTTTTGAACGCAGCGTCAGGAGGACACACCTCATCAGCCAGTCCAATTTCAACGCCATCAGCAGCCATAAAACAGGCGGCCTGGGTACTTTTTATAACCTTTGCGCTAATCCCCCGGTTTCTGGCGACGGTGTTCACAAACAATTCGCCCATGGTGTTAATGTCCTGCTGAATGGCGGCCAGCGCTTCATCTGACAGCTCTCTCAGCGGCGAACCTTCAGCCTTGCGGGATCCATAGGTGATGATCGTAACTTTAAGACCGTCATCTTTAATCCGCTGCGTCCAGTCAAGGTGCATGGTAATCACACCCACAGAACCCACGCCGCCGGTGCGCGGAACAGAAATCCGGTCCGCTGCGCTGGCAATGGCATACGCAGCGGAATAGGCGCTTTCCGTCAGAATGGCATGGATAGGCTTTTTCCCCCGGGAGCCGTAAATGACATCAACCAGATCGAAGCAGCCGGCGACCTCGCCGCCGGGTGAGTCGATATCCAGGCAAATGCCCGAAATGTCGGGATCTTCCATCGCAGTAAGAAAGGCCTGACGAATGCCGTCATATCCTGTCATGCCACTGTACGGACGCAGACTGCCCAGTTTTTGTACCAGCGTTCCGCATATCGGGATTACGGCGACGCCCAGCACATTGTCATAACCCGGATCACGACGGGATTCCCGCCCCTGGTTATCGTCATATCCGTACCAGTCATCCTCCATGGCAAGAGAAGATTCGATTTTACTGATACCAAATCGGTCCATTACGGATGCCATGATGACTTCGGCTTTACTCGGGTGCAGCGCCAGCGGGGTATTAAATAATCGCTGGGCCAGATGGGGTAGATTCACTTTTCCTCCGGGTCGGTAATGGTCTGGCTCGCAAACTGGTCAGCCTGTGCCCAGCTCGGAAGCGGTAATCCGCGTTTAAGACATGACTCAATTTCTCTCTGGCGCTGATCAAGCACTTCTTCCCAGTCTTCACCGACGTTTTCACCCACCTCAATCTCGAGGGTGGAAAGTCCGGCATCCAGACCAAGAATGGCGCCTTTTTTCTCTGCAACCGGATCCACCCAGCCGCGCCCAGGCCCCATCCAGCGCGCACGGGAATACGCGGCTCTGGCGTCAACAAAATCAGGTGCGCCTGCGGGCAGGGGTAAATCCTCATTGTCGTGAACTTCTTCAACAAAGGCGGTGAGAATGGGCTGAGCGAAGCCGGTAGAAAAATCGTCCCGGCGGCGAGTCAGTGTTTTCCATGCCTCCAGCAACGAGGAGCGTGCAGAACTGTAGTTAACGTCAGACCAGTCCTGGGTGACCTGCTGTGGGGACAACCCTGTTCCTGAAGAAAAATTACGGAGAACAGCAGATTCGAAGACTTCAAAATTGCTGTAGGGCCGCGCCGCGTTAACCGTCGTGATTTTCTCACCAGGATAAAGAATGGGCATTCGGGCACCATTCTGAAGTGTCAGACGCCGATCGTTATGGAACTCAACACGCCCGTCCTGATAAGTGCCTAACTCTGATTCGTCATAGGTCTCTCCCAGGGCAGACTGAACCATCGCAGGGTCATAGGGTGACTCAATGTATGCGGCGAATATGGCATTAAGAATTGCTGCCTCAAGCTCGCTCTGGTCATACTTCACCAGCATTTTCAGACGCTGAATAACCGGAGTCAGGATGCCGTTACCGCGGTGCTGCGCGCCACGCTCATGATCAAAATCGTGAACCACATGCGGGCGGCCCCAGTCAGTTTCACGCGGGATGCGCTGCCACGTCATGGTTTTAGCCCCGCTCCACCAGTCACCGATATGGGCCTCCCTGATGTGGTAAGCAACCGGCGCACCGTCCGCATCAATTTCAACGCCACCACGGACATTTGGCATATCGAAATTCTGCTGAGGGTTACTGAGGCGGTCAGGATCGACAATCTGTACCGTGGTGGCGTAACGGCCTCTTCCGGGACCAAGCCTGTCAGTTCTGTACTGGAGAATGGCCAGAGCATCCCCGTCAATAAGCTTGTGACGAAATCCCAGGCGTAACATCTGCGACACGGTGAGTTTTCGTTCAACATCACAATACCGGCCAGGATCGTTACTCCAGGTCCGCCAGTGCCCGTCCAGCGCTTTTCCGTACTCTTCCGCCCAGGAAGCATCAAACGCTTTGTTTCCGGTGATCATTCTGAGAACACGGTAATCGGGTTTCATTATGGGCCGGAAGTTGGCACCAACCGCATTATCCAGCAGACGCGTTACCGCACCGTTTGCCCAGCCGTCATTACGGACCAGATCGCGTGCGCGGGACACGATGCGATCCCGGTAGATATTAATTTCATTGTCCGGCGACCACAGCGCGGGTTGCCAGTTAGCCAGTTGATCGCTGAAAGAGTCAGCCGCGTCATAAGGTACGCGGCTCCCCCCCACCAGCATAGAGGGACGCTGCTGTCGCAACGGCTGCCCATCAGAGCCCAGTATCTGTACTTTATTCATCAGAATCTAAACCTCGCTGGTTTCCGGGGACGAGAGATAATCCCCAGTTGCGCCTGCAGAAGTTGAATCAGAGCCAGCAGATCAGCCAGGGTGCTTTGCTGATAGGACACTGATCGTGTCCCGTCTCCCTGCGTATAGGAAAACGAAACACCGTGGCTCCCGGTTGCTAAATCAATGTACGCCTGCTGAGCTTTCGCAAGTGCATCTCTGAGCTGATCGTCAGTCATTGCGCCAGCAAGCAGGCTGGTGTTCCGGTTGAACATGATTTTCCTTATTTCGGCAGGAGTTGCGATATTCGCTTACGTTTGACCGGCGTTGGTTCTTCAATAACCGCACCCGGCAGCTCGTAATTGATTTTTTCTTCCTGTCCAACTGGCGCTGGCAGGAACTTATCCGGATCGGCTTCGAGGTTGGCGGCCCGGACGTTGAGTTTTAACCCCATATGTTTGAGACCGCACAGCGCGGCATAGCTGTAAACGAGGCAGTCAAGCGCCTCGTTAGCACGTCCTGGTATTGCTTCCCAGATACTGAACCGCTGCCCGGAAATGACTTTGTAAACCAGTCGCTCCACCAGCAGCTGATTGAAGTACCCGAGATCGCGATCATCAGGGAAATGCATATAACCCGCAGCGGCGGCACCAGGTTTGGGTGGCTCAAGATGCAGGCGACCGCGTATCACGTCTTTTGCTGAGTTAACACCCAGAATGACAGGGCGGAAACTGGCTTTGCTTTTCGATGATGGTCGTTTGGTCGGCCAGACAGGATTGCGTTTGCCCCCCTGCGCAGACTCCCCCTTAATTGCCCAGACACGACGGCCAAGGCGCTCTTTGGCGAATTCGTATACCTTCTGCGTATGGTGGCCGCCGGAGTCCATGCACGTTGCCATGATATTCAGGCCGCGCCCGTCACCACGTCGCCAGATCTGTTTCAGGTATGCATCCAGTCGCTTCCAGGGTTCTTCCGTCTCAAGGTCACCATAAATAACGTCATGCGCGACCGACCACGATTCTTCATCTCTCCCCCAGCCGGTGATCGTAATTTCGAAGCGATCGTCCTGGGTATCAACTCCAGCCGTTAACAATGCCACTCCGTCCGGAACGACGGCCGGAAATATTTCCCGGCGCGCCAGCAGAACATCAACAGGGAGCTGTTTCCCATGGTTAGGCCGGTGCGGAAGCCCCATCTGGGTATTCCACCACGCCTGTTCCTTATCCGGATCGCCCTTCGCATCGATATATTTTTTCGCAATATCCGACGGCTTATCTTTTTGCCAGGGGCTGAAAAGCTTGGATGCCTGGTACCCCGCGTGGTGGTTATCGACTGCCTCCTTTCCACAGGAGGGACAGATTGCCCGATAGACCGCATGCCGTTCCGACTCTGACCATTGCCAGACCTTTTCAACGCTGCCCTCGTCTGCCGCCCGCCAGGCAAGGTCATAATCCATCAGCGGTGAATGCCGCTCCCCGCAGCACTCAAATGGGCGCGTCTGATGCCATCGGATAGTGTGCAGAGCTCTGAGGCGCTGTCCTTCGGACCAGCCACTACCACAGCATTCGCAATAGAGCATCGCCGATTTAGTCAGGTGTTTATCCCCCTCTTTCGGCCACTGAACGTGTTTGAAAAAGTCGGGGAACTGGCGGTGGCCACAGTGCGGGCAAACTACAGATGCCCGGCGCTGATCGGAGTCGGCGTAGCTGTCAGCAATGCGGCTCTCATCCTCCACCGTCGGCGAACAGGCGCGCACAGACAGCCAGGTCAGGCCAAATGTCGCTGTACGCTCTTCGGCCAGCGCAATAGGATCGCCTTCGCGGGTTATCGGGTACTTGTCCACTTCATCCGCCAGCAGGACACGAATCGGACGACGCGCAAGGTTATCAGGGCTACCAGCACCCGCCAGCGCCAGAAATCCGCCAGTGAATGCCTTGTAAAGAATGGTTTCTTTCGAGCTTTTCTGTTTCGAATCACCGATGATTTTACGCAGTACCGGCGTCACCCTTACCAGCGGGCTAATACGCTCTTTCGAAAACTGTTCAGCGGCTTCTTCTTTCGGCTGCAGCAGCAGTATCGGACAAGGATCGAGGTGGGCAAAATAGCCAAAAAGGTTTTCCAGCAGTGCTGTCTTCATCAACTGGGTGCAGCACATTACAGTGATGATATGAACCCCGGACTCCGTCGCGGCAAGCATCGGTCCGCGGGCAATTTCTACCGTCGATGTTTCCCAGTTTCCCGAAGTGCTCCCAGCCTCTTTTGCCAGCTTACGATAGTCATCTGCCCACTGCGGCACACTGATACGCGGCGGGGGTGTCCAGCCTTTGCGGACGCTTAATTCAAGACGCTCAATCTTCTGCCGGGTTAAACTCTGGCTCTCCGAGGACTGAGATGTGTTTGTGGACATGTTCAATCAGCACCTCTGTCATCCTGTCCGCCGGTACATCCAGATCAGCAGCCATTAGCGGCGCCACCCTGGACGGCCAGTTAAGCCAGGCATCACGCTGTTGGCGAAAGGCGTTGAATAAAACCTCCTCGGCTGCTGTCAGCTCAATAAGCTGGCCGCTGTCTTTTTCATACTGCAGCTTTGCCTGCAGGGCCATGTAATTCTCGCGGATACGTCCCGCTTCCTCTCTCGAAAGATCTGCCCCTTCAGTGAGCATTATCTGGCGGACAGTTTTATTGATTTCATCACCGTCATCATCGTTATCGCTGACGACGGGAGTTTTCTTTTTCTTCGCGTTCGAGGCGCGCGGGTCTTTGCCATCGCGGTTTTTCTTCAATGCCGCATCGCTGGCCTCTACGTCAATCAGGTCTCCGTCCATCACAATGAAGCGCCCAGCTTTAATCCACCGGCCAATTGTTTTGCGATCCACACCTGAATGTTGTGCGTACTGACTCTGGTTCATCGTTGTCATGGGACATCACCTGGGACATTTTCTGGGGTGGGACATTCGCCTGGGACATTTTTGCCATGTCCCACCAGAATGTCCCACTGGAATAAACTGGAATAGCCAGAGCTGGCGAGGTGTCCGTAATGATCGCCAGATGTGGGACATGGGACACAAATCTGAAAGTTGTAGCTAGGAAAACACCGCGGCGCGCAATGCCCGTACCTTACAAAAGTCTCAGGAAGGACCCATTTTTTTAATGGCTTCGACCATTCGCTCCGACTATGATTATTCCTATTCAATACAAGGAGAATGTAATGGGTAACAATATAATCAAAATAACTTTCGTAGCCGCAGTGCTGGCATCACCAATTGCTCATGCCCAGTGGGTAACTAATACTGAAGATGACCTTTTCTCTGGTGGTAAGAAAGCAATGATGCTTGGCGAGGTTTCATCCGACAATGGCGCCATTGTGTTTGACTGCACTAAAGAAAAGCTATCGGCGGCATACGTTGAAATGGATAAAAGCACCGAATCACTATCAGAGGTACCAATGGACCTGATAATGAAGGTCGACGGGAATACCGCAGTGAAGCTCGATGCTACCCTTTCAAGACGTAATGTTCAGAGCCTCCAGATTCAATCGGATGACGCGGACCAACTAAAAACAGTGCTTAAGCAGCTTCAGGGGGCGAAATCCAAAGTGTTAGTTGGTGTGCAAACAAAGGATGGCGGAAACCAGCATTCCATGTCAGCCAATGTTTCTGGATCGACAACTGCAGTAAACAGCTTCATAAAAGCTTGCGAAATTAACTTATAAGTTACTGCTTTTATTTTGCCGTCCTGATGGCTTCTGCTATCGCCTGATTTAAAGCAGACGGTAGCAGTGCGTTCGCCATGGTACGGGCCCTATCCATATACCCCAGCACTGGAGTCACAGGTAGCGCATCACCAAACCGGATCAAAAGCTTTGGAGAACGCTGTTTACGTTTCGGTCTTCGCGTCCCATTAGCGGAGCGCTTGGCCCGTCGCTTCTTAGCTTTCATCGGTTTCTTACGCTGCCAGACAGCGTTAACGCCATCCACCTCACCTACGAATACATTTTCCTTTGCTTTGAGCTGAGAGAGCTTATTACGCGGCAGGTTGCCGTATTTATTAAGCTTTATGTCTTTCGGGTTAAGCAAAGCACTACCATTAAGCTTGTGCTCTCCGCCGAACTCGAAGGGTTCAAGGTAACCAGCAGCAGTATCACGAACAAACACCTTCGCACGAAGGCTGTTTTTCCTGGCACCAACTGACCCAACCGATTTAACTGTAAAAGGTGTTGGATTATCCAGATTCCGCTCAAATGCTGTTTTTTGGGCCGCTTCTATCTGGCGAACCACTTTAGTCATAGCCTGGGCAGTCGCAAACGGTATTTGCTTCTGCAACTGCCTTAACTGACTGGAAAGGTCTTTAAGCGTCGCCATAACAGTCTCCGTAAGTATTGCCATTATCAAACCCACCTGTAGGTGGGCTTTGTAATGGCTATTTATTCAGGAATGATCCGATTAACCCACCACCGGCCCGGATGTACTCGTTGCTGTTGAGGCCGGTGCAGCTGCTGCATCTGTCTGGATTTGCTTAAGTCGGACCTGAACCAGCTCTTCCACTTTATCGGCTTCTGCTTTTGCTGCAGCAGCTGCCTCTTCCGCTTTCGCCAGGGCGTGGGCTTTGAACCAGTCACGGATTTTTACCCAGCCGCCGGCGATGAGCAGAAACGCACTGGTCCCCGCAGAAAAATAGAGCAGAACACTATCAAAGAACGTCATTTTGTTTTTCCTTGCCTGAGTTGTTCGGCCTGACGTATGGCGGCCAGTTGATTGTTAGCTTTCTCGATTCCAGCCAACAGCGGTTCTATCCAGAGAACGGTCTGACAGTACGTCAGTTGGCCGGGGGAAGTGGCGCTATTACCGCCTTTGTCAGCTCCGGCGGTAGCGGTGTGCATTGCGCTGGCACGTAGACTGTTCGTGTAGTTGAGCAGCCCGTTAGCGATATGAGCAGGCACAGGGTAATCACATGTTTTTTCACGGCGGAGTATCTCGCGATATTCAATGACGGTGGTTTCCGCTTTGGCGTCTACCGCGGCGTTATCATCCACGGTGCCGGTGGCCATCGCACTGAATGCCTGGCTTTCGGCTGCCTGCTGCTGAATGACTTTTGCCTGCATCAGGACATTCGCATCAGCAGTATCAGCACGACTGCTGTTACTCGCGTAGCGGGATCCAAAAAATAATCCAAGCCCTGCCACCAGCAGGATCAGGAATATGATGATGGTGGCGCGCGTTTCGGCAGTCACTGGTCTATCCCCCAGCACGCCAGCGCACTTTCCTGATCACGACGCTCAACCTGACCGTAACAGCCATTTTTCTGGCCTTTGGTCAGGCGACAATCACGTCCGCCGTCTTTAATCCACCAGCGGATAGCCTCACAGGCCCCTTTACGGTCACCGGCGTTGATTCGCTGGTAAAAGGTGGATGGATAGCATTTTCCGGGGCCGATGTTGTACGGACAGAACGATGCGATGCCAACTTTCTGCGGCGCGGTCAGTGGAGCCTTGATATTCCGGTCGACCCAGGCAAGCGCTTTATCACGCTCAATGGCGTTGACCTTCTTGCATTGCGCCTCGGTGGCGGTCATGCCCTTCACTACACGCTTGCCGTCAATAACTGTAACGCCATGGCAAAGCGACCAGACTCCACCAGGATCCATGGCGGCCACGAGAGCATTGCCTTCCTTCTCACTAATGAACTGGTCAAACAGCACTGGCGCTGATGCTCCAGCGGCGATCAGGGATAGCATGGCGGCGCTGAGTTTTGCTCTTGTCGATGCCATGTTAATTATCCTGTGGCGGCGCGGTAATGTAGCCCTTCTTCAGGGCCTTCTCGTATGCCTTGGTCTGGCGTCTTTTGAAGTAAAGGTTGGTCAGGTAAGTGGCTATACCGATAAGAAAACCGCCTACCACTGCAACCTTGTTCCAGTCGAGGTCGTGCAACCATTGCAAAATGCCGCCTCCACAAATAAGACTGCCGGACACGCAATACGAGACTGCGGATGCAATTTTGTCAGGCATATATCGGATCATCTCTATCTCCTCGCGTAATCGCGGGAGCTGTGTGTAGGGTTCAGGCCCTCGGGACGATTTAACAAGTAGGTGTGTCGATGATGGTTCCCGGAGCCTGAAATAAAAAAAGCCCGCTTTTGATGGCGGGCTAATGAGTTGACTATTTGTAAGGTAGGTGTGAGTAAGACCTATGCTCAGAGGTGAAGCTGTATCGGCTGATTCACTATCGGTTCAAGAGAACCATCGGGCATTCAGTTACTTCCCACAACTCAAAGCGTAGCAGCAGTTTGCAAAACCATAAAAAAAGGCCTGCGTTTTATGGCAGGCTCTCAAGGAATTTGAAACTTGTATTGTAGTTGTCATGGTGCCGGGTGCCTCCCGGTGACTCTACCCCAGTCAGCAAAGCCGCGCGCATACCTGCAGATAGCAGTTGACTGGAACGCCATTTCGCTTAGAAAGGATTCACCACAGAAATAAATTACGCCGAAATTATTCCTGCGGTCAATGAGTTTAGTCATTGCTTCCTGATGGCTGTATCTAATCCTGGGGGCAGGTCAACTGTCTTACAAATGGAAAAACCTCGCCGAAGCGAGGCTATTTGAATTTGAGGCACCTCATCCAACAAACTACCCCGGTTAGTTGGATTTCGACGAGATGATTTTGGATGAGCGCTGAACCCAAGGGTCAGTATTTTCACACAGCAATTTTGCAAAAAAGCAGCGCTCACGCAAAAACATCTAAGGAAGGTGAAGGAAATTGGCATCGGCAATGAAATCCGAGATAACATCAATGTAAATAACAACTCCAGCTATAAGGCTGGCAGTCAGTATCAGGGCAATCTTCCAGACGCCCATAGGTCACCTCTTCTGCGGTATTCCCAATACAATTCTTATTCATCACTAAATAGAGATGAAAGTACATTGCACAGCTAACCACAAAACAGATCACTAAAGCCAGTATTTTGAGAGTCTTTAACAACACAATTCCCCTGCTAGTTTACTGCAAGCAGGTTAACTTATAGCGGCTCAACAAATTCTCAACACAAGACATAAGCCAGGTCCGTATCACAGCGACCTTCATATAAGATGTCGGGATTGAATAAATCAGGTGAACTCGACGATATTGCAGGGGGACTACTGGTGCAATGCACCTTCGTGAAAGCCCAGTTGCGAAGCCAAACATGCTGGCTCCCCACCAGACGCGACCGTAGCACCAGGAACAGGAGCGGACAGCACCCTCAATACAGTGAATCCTCTCAATATGAGGGGAAGTAAGGCCGCCAAACGAATCAATTTCAAAAGTAAAACTAAGATATGGTGATCTCAATTGCATGGCGATAAAATAAACGGACCACTATCGAATGGAGCGATTCATGATTTTTCTTCGAACAGAAAATGGCAGCGAAAAAGTTGACGACTGGGAGCTAATCACTTCAAGACCAAATTTTGTTGCCAAAATAACAAAAGGCGATCATCAGTTTGAGGAGATTATTGGTTACTATAAATTTAAGGAAGAAATCCACTGTGGTTTAACTGGATGCAACCAGCCACACCAAATGGGTTACATCGTCAAAACCTCAAGAGGTATAGAAACCAACATCGGCAACAAATGTGGAAAAAACGAATTTGGAGTTGAGTTTGGTGAAAACGTTCTCAGTTTCAATAAATTCATGGAGATCGAAACAAACCGAGAAATTATTAGCACCGCAAAAGATAAGTGTGATGCATGGAAAAAAAATATTGAAGCGCTACGAAGCGTCAAGCCCACTATCGATTATCTGTCGTTTGCTATTGAAAAAAGTAAAAACTCCAATTTTTCTGGCAGGCTTGGAGCTGCAGAAATCCGTCTATTAGAAAAAAATCAGAGTGGCTTTGTGACTCTTTCAGAAGTTGAAACTGATAAGAAGACAAGAACCATTCTTTTTGCAATGAATAAACATATGCGGGATTCTGGAGAGGCAACAAGCGAGTACGACATGGGGAAAGTATCATTTACCCATGTGCTACTACCCGAAAATAATCTTCGAAATTTATTTGTATCTATAAGTGAAGACATCAAAAAAATTCGTACCATTGACCTATCGACAGCACCAAGCCCTGAGATTGCTGAAACTGCCAGAATCGCGGCCACAATTGAAGAACGAATCAAACAACTAAAAAATCTAAAACATCAAGCCGGTAAGTTCTTAACTAAAAAGAACCTATTACCTATAGCTAATAAAATAAAATACTCTTCGACAGCAGAAGAAATCGAGCTTAAAAACTTTATGGGCTTTTTAGGTTGGCTTAAGTAATGAAAAAGCCCCGAAAGGGGCTTCATGTTGAAATCTTTTAGGCGTTACTCCGCATGATTAGAAGCATACATGACAACCTCGGACAAAATCAAGCTTTATGTAGTGAAAAAACTAAACTTTGCTGCTTTCTTCACAGCTACTGGTCACAGCCTGAAATTCCCTTGCCGCCTTCCCCTCCTCTTGCTGGCAAATGCTTACCAGCGCCTCAAGAAACGGTTTCCAGTTACGAGTCCATGTTCTGACGTGCAGATCCGGAACGCGCTTCAGTATCACTTTATAGGCTGCGGTAGACGGCACCGCAGAAAATCCATTTCCGCTGCAGCGCTCGCAGGTTTTAAACACCGGAGCGCCGCGCTCGCTTGTGGCCTTGCGGTCTAGAACCTCGCCTTTACCGCCGCAACGACAACGGGCGCTGATCGTTCCCTTGCCATCGCAAGCATCACAGACCGCCGGTACAACCTCTGTTACCTCCGCCCACTGCTCCCAGTCAGACGGTCGAACAGCACGAGAGCGGCAGGCCCAGTATGGAGCTTTACCCCATGGGTACGAAACCTTGCGGGTAATCTGCTCGCGGGTTGTTCGTCCGGTACCGCTGCAGCTGTGACACGTCACGCTGGTAGCCGCCGAACGGGAGTAATCAGCAAAGGCAAATTGTGCCAACATCTGCATACACCATCCGAACTGTCCACCAGCTGCTTTGCGAACATTCTTTGGTGCGGCGTCCATCGCATATCGCGCCAGCGCCTGAACTGCGAGCTGTTCATCCGTTTTGCTGATTCCCGCTTTACCGAAGAACGCCGCCAGGCCGAAACGCGCACGGCTGCTGGTGGTGCCAATTGCCGCCATTACATCTGTTCCTGTAAGGCGGTCCGGAGAGGTTCCTTTTACGTCGTCGCTGATGTGCATACCCTGAGGGCTAAAGTGTTTTAGTGATGCTTCAAGTTCCATATCTCAAACCCTCGTTACGTTGCCTGCTTCCCACTCGAGATCAAGCTCGCTTTGCGGCTTACCGACCAGGTAGTTAAATGGTTTTTTCTCGCCTTCCAGGAACTGGTGAGAGCGAGAGTCGAAATTAGCTCCGATGTCACCGATCCACCCTTCCCCTTCTCGTTGCTTCAACAAACGAATCATTGAGGCTGGAAGATTGATTGCGGCCTGTTCGTCTTTGTCGAGGCTCTCATAACCCATACGATCCGCTTTTCTCTGCGCCAGCTCGCGTGGAATGTTGCGCCAGACGGCCATCACGTTGTCGGGCATATCCGTTAAAGCACCGGTGCCTTTTACATCCATCTTTCCGGTTGGAGCGGAGTCGTTTGTTTTTCTGGCGTGGGTAACCAGCAGAACGTGACAGTTATGCTCGTTCTTGAAGTCGCACAGCGTATCGATGAAGTCCTTCTGACCTGTGTAGTCTTCTTCGTCTAACCCACATTTAGCCAGGTTATCTATGACGAACAGCTCAATGCCATAGCGACGCCGGGCATAGGCAAAAATCTCAAGCAACCGGTCTGCTTTGGCCGTTCCGGTAAGTTTGAATACCCAAAGGCGGTCAGAAAACCATTCGTTGGTCATAATGATTTCTTCACGTTTCGGTGAGGAAGTGCAGATGGTTTGCCGCGTGAGTCGGGCAAGCATTTTGCCTGGTTTAAGCTCCAGAGAAGCAATACAGGTCCTGACCCCCTGACTCATCGCATCAATCGCGATATGTCCAACGAGCTCTGTTTTGCCATGCCCATTCACGCCATTGACGAGGGTCAGTTCACCGGCACGGAACTTAAAGTTGTTGTTCAGCGAAGCCCATGGGCTTGTAAACAGACCGGTATCCCGATGTTCGAATGCCTCGATAGTTTCCTGAAGCAAGTCCCCTGCCGAGCAAAGCTCATCGGGATCGAAGAATTTAGCACGCTCCATGTATTCCAGAATGGAGTCGCTGTCCATGCCGTTCATCAGGCAATCGTTGATATCTTTGTGCGGAAGTTCAACCATGCGGCAACGGTGCTCACCAAGACGTTTGGCGATTTCTTTTGCAGCTTCACGACCTACATCGTCGTTGTCCAGGCACAGCCAAATTTCCTGGAAGCGATCGAGGTTGTGATACTCGTATTCAATCCACTGCTGTTTGGCACCCTTACCGCCGCCAAAGGGAACAGACAGGGCATCATAGCCGAGCTGCGTGAAGGTCATGCAGTCAATCTCACCCTCGCACAGCACCACCAGACGGGTGTTTTTATCCAGCGCCTGCCAGCCAAACAGACATGGTTCACAATCAGCTTCAGCCATGATCAGCTTTTTGCCGTTTGGCCTTTCGGTACCAATACGTTTTACCTGCAGTAGTTCACCGTTCCGAATGTACGGGAATGCCACGGCAGGCACCTCGCGGTTTTCATCGTGGTACCAGACCACCGCGTCTGTCACTTTAAAACGATCGGCAGTTTCACGGGTAATGCCACGCGAAGCGAGATAGTCGTAGCATTTACTGGCCGATTTAACGCCCTTCTTCGTCGGACGAGAGAACGTTTTTTTCTTCGCTTCAAAGTGGTGGTCGTCGTCTTTCAGGCCAAGAAACTCTTTCGCTTCTCGCATGGCGTCATGCAACTGACAGTTACGCACCAGAACCCAGAGATCCAGCAGGTCACCGCTGTCTCCGCTGGCGAAATCAGCCCATGACTTTTTACCACCGATATTAACCTTGAGGCTTTTGCCTGAGTCACCGTTAGTATTGCCGGCACACCACTCTTTCCCCTCCAGGTGTCCTTTCGGAAGAAGAAATTTAGCGACACGCTCAGCGTTATCCCATAGTTTTTCTGACAGTTCAGCAGGGGTCATCAGACACTCCGTAAATCAAATTTGATAAAGCGCCACGTCACGAATCCCTCGCGCAGAAAGCCACAGTTATAACCAGCAACCAATACACGCTTGAGGATTGTTTTCATGGGCGGTTAACTCCACGTTTCATGCGGTCAATTGCGGCCTGACTGATAAACACCTCAGCCGAACCGTCATTGGGTTTGGCGTACCAGGACGCTCCTGCCCCACCAACGGTGTTTGTGCCTGCAGATATCTGAGGGGATCCCTGTGGCTTTTCGTCGTTCCAGCGCTCACCGTTCAGGTATGAGGCTGGAAGGAGCTTGTCGAAGCCCATTTGCTGCGCCTTTGCTCGGACGCGGATATCTTCTGCCAGCATTACGGCGAAGCTATCCGGAGTACCCCGGTTTGTTTTTTTCCATTCGCGGTATTTGGTTTTAAAGGCGGACCGGGCCTTGACCTTGGCATCCTTCCTCAAACCTGCGTCCCAAAAAATATTTTCGAAAGCGGCATCGATTGGATCAGGCTCTCCAGCACCCTCAGAGTCTGACTCAGGTTTTCCCAGTGCAGGTTGACCTTTCAACTCGTCAGATTTATCGCTATCGGTCCGATTCGTATCGGACAAATTAGTTTTATTCCTTTCCTCTTCCCTTCCTTTCCCTTCCTTTCCGTCAGTGAGTTCTTCGTGAGCACTCACTGAGTCCTCAGTGCTAGCTCCATTACTTGTATGTGAATCATGTGTTTGTTTATCAACATCACTCACTGAGCCATACATGTAATTCGGTGCTGGTTTCCGTGAGTTATCAGCAACGTCTTCAGGAGTAGGTATTGTTGTTGCGGATGGTCGGTTAATTTTCTGGTGTTTAGAAAAACCATCTATGTGAATATATTCAACACCACTCACTGAGTACTCACTGATTAATCCGGCCACGCTAAGTTCTTTAATTAACGGTTCGCAGTCGATCATGTCGGCAGGGAAAATCTGCATCTTGATACGCTTAGGGGAGCGCACTAGATTGCCTTTGTCGTCGGCAAAATTGAACATGCCGATAAACATCAGACGCGCCTCAAATGAGCACTCGACAATCTTCTCATCGGTCCAGAACTCAGGTTTAATTGTTCTAATGCGTGCCATCTATCAGCCCTCCATCAGCACAAATAACCCCACTTACATCAGACTTTGACTGGAATTTGGCATCTACCAGGGAGGCCTTGCGCGCATTGCAGGAATCACACAAACATTGCATGTTGTCTGGGTGGTGAGCACCACCATTACGTCGCGATACAATGTGATCTGCGACCAATTTAATGCGGTCTTGACTGCCACAATGACGGCATTTGAAACCGTCGCGCCAAAGAACAAATTCGCGTAGTGCGCGATGGCAAGGTACGCGCATTTTCAGGCGACCTTTGATCGTGGGCACTTTCCATTTGTTGCCGTTCTGGTCTAACCAAAACTCAGACGGCACCTTTCCGTAATCACGCATTTTGCGCCTCCGAGACCTTCGTAAAATACTGTTGGAACTTCCAGACAGGCTGCATGCATTCATGCGGATAATTCTGCCTAGTGAAATACACCTGCTGCTTATCCCGATTCCAGCCGGTGACATGCACAATCACACCGCGCGGATCACGATAATCGATATCCAATGGCTTAATTTGGTTTTCGGTAGTGATTGAGTGCGACATTTCACACCTCATTATTCTCAGTGGTGGACTCTGTACCCTTCAGTTCTGGCCAGATGCGTTGCCAGTTTTCAGGGTTGAGTGACTGACGGCTTACAGCTCCTCCGCTTTGTATCTCAATTTGTACGCAAATTTCAGGACCAATCACTGATCCGGTGCTCATAACCTTGCGCAAATAGTTGATTGTTGTCCCGCAACTTTCCGCGAATGCCCTTTTCTGTTTTGGTGAAAGGCTAGCCATGTATCTCTTTAACGTTTCCATATGATGCCTCTGGATAAATCAACAGGATTGATATTACCCACAGGTAATACAATAATCAATACCCACAGGTAATTTACCAACAGGTAACAACTGATAGAATGAAAGCTATGGACAAATATGAGAAACGCCGCTTAAGGCTCATCCAGTTGCGGGATGAATACTGCAATGGCAACGCATCAGAACTCGCCAGGAAACTGGAGCGAGAACCTTCCTACGTATCGCGAATGCTGTGGCCAGAAGGTAAGGCAGGCAAAAAACGAATCGCTGACGGGATGATAGAAGTAATTGAGAAGGCCTTTAATTTGCCAAGAGGGTGGATGGATGAAATAGGCCTAGAAAATGCAAATGTTAGCTACGCAGGTCCATACAAACCCAGCAGATCTTATCCTGTTATCAGTAATGTTCAGGCCGGCGCATGGTGTGAAGCTGTGGAAGCCTATAGCTTAAAAGATATAGACATGTGGCTTGAATCTGATGCTCATATACAAGGTGACGCATTTTGGCTGAAGATTGAGGGTGACTCAATGACTTCACCCACAGGCCTTAGCATACCAGAAGGTACGTATGTTCTTTTTGACACAGGCAGGGAACCAATTAACGGGAGTCTAGTTATAGCTAAGCTTTACGACTCCAATGAGGCAACCTTTAAAAAACTTGTGCTCGACGGTGGAAAATCCTATCTGAAAGGTTTGAACCCACAGTGGCCTGTGGTGCCTATCAATGGTAATTGCCGCATTATAGGGGTTGCTATAGAAACGAAAATGCGACTCGTTTAGAAGCCTATGATCCTACACCCCCAACCCGGTTCATCCGGGTTTTTTTGTCCCTGCTATCTCAATCCAATCTGATAATGAAATAAAAATCCATAATAATCATATAATTAGAAAATAAATCGCTTTTTGTTACCCATAGGTATTGATTTACAATGTTACCTATAGGTATATTTCATTCATCGGCAAACAACGGAGCCAATGAGATGAATATAACCTCCCAACCAAACTCAGCAAGCCAGGAATTTGATATCCACGCCAAGCTCAAAGCATCCAATTCGCACTGGTCTTATTGTTATGCGGTACAGCCTTGCGAGAAAGGATTTAATTACCAATTTAATACAACATTTGTTGGAGAGATGGAGTTCGCCGTTTACGAACGCATCGATAATTATTTTGTATTAGTTGATTTCTTCAAGTCATATGATGAGGCATGTGATGATGCTAAAAAAATCATTGATGACCATCCTGACATTAAGAAAATGTTCTCTGCTATTTAACTAACTAATTAAGTCAATTATTAATAATTAACACCTTTTTGGGTGGGGAAAAACTCACCCTGAGGAAATGAAAATGCAAAACGCTATCACAATTAATCAGCCAATAAAAACTCCTCAAATGCTGTTCGGTTCAGACAATATTAATGACTTTGGTAACCGCGTTCAGAGCTGCAGGATGGAGGGTGACTCAATGCAGCCGACCATAGAACCATGTGAGGTTGTGGCTTTCGTTGATTGCGGTGGACGTGCGCTTACCTCTGGCATTGATGTTTACACAATGGATGCTTTTGGTCGCCCATGCCTTTTCATTAAGAGAATCGAGCCATTAGCTGATGGCTCATTAAAAATCATCTCTGATAACCATCATTACGAAACTTTCACCCTTAACACCGATGAACAGAAAGAAATCAAAATTCACGGTCGGGTAGTCGCGTCTTTGGCCGTGAGGCGCTTCGTATGACTTTCATCATTGATAAATCGGCATATAGAACAGCATGCCTTTATGCGGCCTGCGGTTACGAGGTAATCGCTCGTCTTTATCTTAAAAAAGCATATGGACGTTAATTATGGGCGTATTTAAAAGACAGGATATTCAGGAAGTGAATATCAAAGCGGAGAAGTTGTCTGGCTTGTCACAAACATTATTTGAATATCACGACAAGCTAGACAGATTTCAACTCAAAACGATATGCGCTCTGGTTTATGACCTCGCCGCTGAGATTCATGGATGGACCGAAAAAGAAGAAGAAATAGTAATGAGTTTGGAGGAGGAACAGCGTAATGGATAAATTAATCGAGACATATCGCCGCCGAATTGCAAACGCGGCCTTGGCGCGCCTCCATCGTAAGACTGGTGGAAACCTACTGATTATAAAGCTTCCAGATAACAAAATTGAAACCGTCGAAGTAAATGAGCGCTTCATGAATCAGCTGTTATTACGGTTTGAAGGAATAACTCGCGGCGGGCTTAACCGATATGACGGTGACGTTACTATAAAAACCGCATATCAAAATGCCATAGAAATTAATAAACACACCGAATATCTGACGGATTCAGGGAAATTAATTATCGACGAACTTCTGAACGAGGTGGTTGATTACGTGAAAAAGAAGCATGTAAGTGAGGGAAATTAATTATGTTCGATAACCGCACCGCCAGCACGATTGACCTGGCATTACAGAAACACGATACGCCAGTTGGCCCACTGTTCGTGGCAGCACGCCACGGTCGCATTAAAAAATGCTTCACCCGAGACACAGCGATCCGGTATCTGGCGTTCTTCATGACTTCAGAAGCATTTGAACGCTCCGGATTCGAGCAGCGTCACCCGGATGTGCAGGCAGTCCATCCTCTTAAGCCAGAACTTAACTGTTGGCAGCGGGGCGGCGTAACCCATGAGTATTTCATGGCCCATCAGCGTTGTATTCGCCGTCTGCGCCGAATCTTGGAACGTAAACGCGAAGCACAAAAGTGGCTGGCGAAGTGGGACTCCATGCACGACCGCTACGTGAAAGAGCAGGCAGAACTGCAGGCCAGCAAACCAGATGGGGTGCGCTGATGGCAAAGAAACGCAACAGCAAAACTCGCCAGGGGTTATGTGGGCTGACGCTGGCACAAGGGCACCGGCTGACACGGGAGCCAGTTCGCGAAAATGCGCAATGTGAGCAGTTTGTATCGCAGTTCAGTACCGGGGACGGCAACGTACTGATGCCACTGAATCGCAGTATGCGCCGTTACGCAAAACACATCGGGATCGAATTGAAGAAGGATAAGTAACATGGCAATGAAAACTGAATTAACGCCAGTAGCGGCTCGTGACTTGCAGGTCATCGAGTATCGCGGTCAGCGGGTTGTGACTACTGAGCAGTTGGCAGCGGGATATGGCACGGATGAGGTAAACATCCGTAAAAACCTGTCACGCAATCTGGAACGGTTCGAAGAGGGTAAGCATTACTTCCTTCTGACTGGCTCAGAGCTAAAGGGATTTAAGAACCTAGTACCTGAAAGTCACTTGGTTAATAAACATACAAGCCAGCTGATTCTCTGGACCGAACGCGGCGCGGCTCGCATGTCAAAAGTCGTCGATACCGATCAGGCATGGGGATATCACGAAGACCTGGTGGAATTTTACTTTACTCAGCGTGATGCCATCGCGGCACCGTCAACACAGGTGGCTCTCAGCCGTAAGCAGTTGGCGATGATGGTTATCGAGGCCGAAGAGCGAGCCGAAGCCACTGCGCTGGAAAATAAAACACTAAGCGTGACGGTTGAGAATCTGGAGAAGCACTTTACCAAAGGAATGACTCTGCCAGCGTTCTGCAAGGCGCTCAACGGTGTTAATACCAGCAAAATTACCTGGTGGGCATATCAGCGCGGTTGGATTTACAACGAACAACCAGATCCAGAGAAAGAGCCGCGTTGGCGCGTTAAATCTTATGCCCGTGACAAATACCTTACTGAGCAGGACATACAGATTAAGGACGTTGGCAAAGAGCCATTCACTAAAAAGAAAATCGTTCTGCTGCAGAAAGGCACCCATCGGATTTATCAGCTCTACCTCAAAGGTGAGTTGCCGATGAAAACCACCTGGAACGGAGAGTTCAGCCACGACAAAGCGATTTATACGCCGGAGGAAAAATGATTCAGAAAATTGACTACACCGTGACATTTATGGGTGATTACCCCTGCGGTGGCCGCCATCCGCTTACAGTAAAAACAAACTCCTTTGATGTGTCAGGTGCTATTTGTGCTGCAACTGAATCTATCGTTGATGACCGTATCGAGGCAACCAACTTGGTGCTGATCTCCGTTGTCCCTGATTCGTATCCTCCGGCCACAGACAATGTGAACAGCGACGGATTGCTCAAGCCCTGTCCATTCTGCGGCAACCCTAACGTGAGCCTGGTCGAAACCCTGCCTGAAGATGGTGACGAAAATATGTACCTCGTCAACTGTGGCTGTTGCAACGCTTCCCAGTTGCCTGACAGCAAACAGCGAGCCATCCATGACTGGAACCAGCGTGACATGGAGAGCAGCAGTGGAAAATAACGCATTCGTACCGGCTGGCTCTATCGAGCTGGCCCACCAGCAAGCTCTGACATGGGTATGCGATGCGTATCTGTTTTATCTGGTCAGCCTGCACCGCCGCCCGGTTTATCGCCACCAGTTCGGTGATATTTCGCTTAATCAGCCAGCATTACAGGAATTCATCGATTCGTATCTGGAAAACAAAGGCTGGGATATGGAAAAACGCCGGGCCCATTACATCAACATTCTGGACCTTATCAAATATATGCATCGCAGCAATTCGGACTTCATCGACTGGGGAACGGTGCCATCACTAACACCTCGCGGGCTGCGCTGGATGAATGCCTGTTTTTCAAGACTGGGAGAAATGGTTAATGCCTGTGGTGGTTGGGATTACGTTGAAACATTGGCAGACAGGAAGGTGAACGGATGAAAGCTGAATCCATTGATGTTAACCAACTGGTAACCATAAGCGACCACCTGCAGGCTCTGGTCACGGCTGAAGATGTCATTGCCAGTATCAGCTCGCAACTTGAAAACGTTATCGATAACGAATATGGCTGGCGGCACAGGGCAAACGTAGCTCTGGTTAAGTGGAAGAACACACGGAAACGCATTACTTCCCGCCTGGCCGTACTGCGTCAACTGGAGCGAGAGAAAAATATTGAGCGTCAAAAATCGCGGGATGAATTGCTCATCAGAGCCCTGAGAAATGAGGTATCAGCTGAAGTTTTTCGCCGCTGCTGTGAGTCTGTGGAAAGGGAAATGGAGGTGTGTGGTGACTGAATCGAATCTGTTTGAGTTGGTTCAATTGATTAAATCTGCTGCCGGTGATCCATCGGCAATGACAGATGCTATCTGGGAGGCTGGTTATCGCCAGCCTGAGCGGACTGCCGAGGAAGCCGCTCAGATAACTATTGACACGTTCTTCTACTGCAACTCCTACGATATGCCCACGGAATTCTGGCCGCGCAATTATGACAGCGTTCTCCAGAATGAACTGATGAAAGCAGTTATCGGTGAGGATGGTGAGCTTGACGGCGCTGATGCGGCAATCATCGCTAAAAACGTAATCAGCGCGGGATTCAGCAAGGAGGCGGCAAATGGGTGAAATGGTTGACATAAACGACGAACTGGTTCGCTCAGTCGTCACCGTTGACGATGGCCGGGACTATACCGCCCAACTGGTATGGAGGATGGGTAACCGCAGAGATATGCGTAATGGCGTTTCAGTACCGATCCCTCCAGCGCCAAAGGTTTCAGCAGTGCGAGTTGAAGCGAAGAGAAAGCCCCGGAAACGGGGTTATCGGGTAGTTCAGAAAGCGATTGGTTCAGTGTGAGGTGGAAGTATGAACAACGAAACAGACATTATCTCTGACGCCGATATTGAAAAGTTGACCGGTTATAAAATTCCTTCAAAGCAATGCGAAAGCTTGCGTGATGCCGGGATATTTTTTATAACCAGGCGCGATGGACGCCCTCGCACAACGTGGGCTCATTTCAACAATCCGCTTTCTCACCGACAGAAAGCTATTGATGCTAACGGTCCTCAGCCTAACTTTGGAGCTCTTGACTAATGCCACGCGCACGTAAAAACAAAGACGATGCCTGGATGCCCCCGAGGGTTTACCTCGGACGTTCAGCCTATGAGTATCACCCAAAAGGAGGCGGAAACATCCGCCTTTGTGATAAGACCTGCACACAGGCGCAGGTCTGGACAGCATGGGAAGCACTGATTAATGACAGGCCGGATGAATCAACACTTTCTGGACTGGTTGAAAAATTTTTCCAGTCGGGAGATTTTTTCGAACTGGCCTCTGAAACACAGAAGGATTACCGCAAATACTCCAAAAAGATAATCGATGTTTTTGGGCAGATGCCACCAGACAGCATTAAGCCTGAACACGTGCGTAAATACCTCGATAAGCGTGGCGTAAAGAGTCGCACCCAGGCCAACCGGGAAAAGGCATTTATGTCACGCGTCTATCGTTGGGCTTACGAACGCGGCTATGCCAAGGGAAACCCCACTAAAGGCGTTAAGCAATTTAAAGAGACTGGCCGGGATCGCTATATCACGCACGATGAGTACCACGCCTTATACAGCGTTTCGCCTGATGTCGTACGTGTCGCTATGGAGTTGGCATATCTGTGCTGCGCCCGTCAAAACGATGTACTTGAGATGAAGAAAAGCCAGTTGATGGCTGAAGGAATACTGATTAAGCAGAGCAAAACAGCTGTCGCGCAGATAAAAGCATGGTCAGACCGGTTGAAGGCAGCAATTGAACTTGCTAAAGCCCTCCCCCTCAACGAAGGGATGAGTAGCCTGTTTATTCTTCATCAACCATCCGGACACAAATACACCAGGGATGGCTTCAACAGCCGATGGAGAAAAGCCAAAGAAGAAGCGCGGGTCAAATACCCACATTTGAGTTTTGACTTCACATTTCATGACCTGAAAGCGAAAGGTATCTCAGACCTGCAGGGGAACATTTACGAGAAACAGGCTATCTCAGGACACAAAAACGTGGAGCAAACAGCACGGTATGATCGCAAAATTGCAGTCGTTCCTGTTGTCGGCGGTCAATAAAATATTATGAAGTGATATTATGAAACAGCAGATTTCGGGCATAAAAAAACCACCCGTAGGTGGTTTACACGACACTGCTTATCATTGATTTTATTCTAGTTTTCCCATGGTAGCCGGAGTGGGACTTGAACCCACACAGCGCGAACGCCGAGGGATTTTAAATCCCTTGTGTCTACCGATTCCACCATCCGGCCAGGGAAGAAAGTGGAGGCGCGTTCCGGAGTCGAACCGGACTAGACGGATTTGCAATCCGCTACATAACCGCTTTGCTAACGCGCCGTAAAACTTTTCAAACTGACACCCGCTACTGCGCATGTCTTTAATCTGGAGCGGGAAACGAGACTCGAACTCGCGACCCCGACCTTGGCAAGGTCGTGCTCTACCAACTGAGCTATTCCCGCATGTCATCAAGTAAATGTCTAACCACTTGATTTCATTATCGTCCGGCTTGCTGTGCCGCCGTTCGATGCGTTGCATTCTACTGATATGACGTTATGAGTCAACGTTATTTTTTGCATCCCCGGATCGTTTGCTGAAAATTACGGCGAAACGATCACTGATCAAGCAAATCCCCGCGCGCAGCGTTCAAATATTGCAGCATTGACCACAGCGTCAGCACTGCCGCCACCCACAGGAGGCCAATCCCCGCCCACTCAACCCAGGCGTTCGGACGCCACAGCATCCAGACCAGCGCCGCCATCTGCGCCGTCGTTTTCACTTTACCAATCCAGGAAACCGCCACGCTGCTGCGTTTCCCCAGTTCAGCCATCCACTCGCGCAGCGCAGAGATAATAATCTCACGGCCGATCATGGTTGCCGCAGGCAGCGTCACCCACCAGGTATGATAGTGCTCAGCCACCAGCACCATAGCAATCGCGACCATCACTTTATCCGCCACCGGATCGAGGAAGGCACCGAAACGGGTGCTTTGATTCCAGCGGCGCGCCAGATAGCCATCAAACCAGTCTGTTACCGCTGCAATAAGGAAGATCAATGCGCAGGCAAAGGGTGCCCAGACAACCGGCAGGTAAAACGCCAGCACAAAGAACGGGATGAGTACGACACGAAAAAGAGTGAGCAACGTAGGGATGTTATATTGCATAGTGACGGTAACTATTTGTTGTCAGTAAAATTTAGCTCTATGTTGCTACAGAGCCCTCAATGTTTCAACGAGTAGTAGATCTTTTCTGCCAGCCCTTGCGAAATACCCGGCACTTTTGCAATTTCCTCCATGCTGGCGTTGAGTAATCCTTGCAATCCGCCCATATACTTCAGCAGCATCTGGCGACGTTTTGGCCCCACGCCTTCGATCGTCTCGAGTGAGCTGGTGTTTTTCACCTTCGCCCGTTTTTTGCGGTGACCGCTGATGGCGTGATCGTGCGATTCATCGCGAATATGCTGAATGACGTGCAGCGCCGGAGAGTCCGGCGGCAGGCTGAAGCCCTCACCTTCCGGCTCGAAGAACAGTGTCTCCAGACCGGCCTTACGATCGGCCCCTTTTGCGACGCCCAGCAGCAGCGGATGGTTTTTATCCCAGCTGACATCAAGCGATTCAAATACCGCTTTCGCCTGGCCGAGCTGCCCTTTCCCGCCGTCAATCAGGATCACATCGGGGATCTTGCTCTCTTCTATGGCTTTACCATAGCGACGACGCAGCACCTGATTCATCGCCGCATAGTCATCGCCCGGCGTGATGCCGGTGATGTTATAGCGGCGATACTCGGCGCGCAGCGGACCATTCGCATCAAACACCACGCAGGACGCGACCGTCTGTTCACCCATCGTATGGCTGATGTCGAAACACTCCATCCGTTTCACTTCCGGCAGCTTCAGCAGCGCCGCCAGGGCCGTTAAACGCTGGTGCACCGTCGACTGCTGCGACAGCTTCGTGCTCAGCGCCGTTGCCGCGTTGGTCCGCGCCAGCTTCAGATAACGCGCGCGATCGCCGCGCGGTTTGGTTTGAACATTGACCCGGCGCCCCGCCAGTTCAGAGAGCGAATCGGCCAGCAGGGTTTTATCGTCAAGATTAAAATCGAGCAGGATTTCAGAAGGCAGCGTGCGCATCTGGCTGCCCTGCAGATAGAACTGGCCGACAAAGGTTTCCACCACTTCGCCCAGTTCGGTACCGCCAGGCACTTTCGGGAAATAGCTGCGGCTGCCGAGCACTTTGCCCTGGCGAATAAACAGCACGTGCACGCAGGCCATTCCGGCGTCAAAGGCCACGCCGATGACGTCGAGATCGTCACCGGTATTTGAGACAAACTGTTTCTCAGTCACTCTGCGCACCGCCTGGATTTGATCGCGGATACGCGCGGCCTCTTCGAACTCGAGTGCGGCGCTGGCTTTTTCCATCCGCGCAATCAGCTGGGTTAAGACCTGATCGTCCTTGCCGGCTAAGAACAGGCGCACATACTCCACCTGCTGAGCATACTCGTCTTCACTGACCAGCCCGGCCACGCACGGCCCCAGGCAGCGTCCAATCTGGTACTGCAGGCATGGCCGCGAACGGTTACGGTAAACGCTGTTTTCACACTGGCGGATCGGGAAGATTTTTTGCAGCAGCGCCAGCGTTTCTCGCACGGCATAGCCGTTGGGGAACGGCCCGAAATATTCACCCTTCGCATGTTTTGCACCACGGTGCATGGCGAGGCGCGGATGGGTGTCGCCGCTCAGAAAGATGAACGGATAGGATTTATCATCACGCAACAGGACGTTATAGCGCGGCTGGTAGAGCTTAATATAGTTGTGCTCAAGCAGCAGCGCTTCTGTCTCCGTGTGCGTGACGGTAACATCAATATTCTGAATGAGTGAGACCAGCGCTTCGGTCTTACGGGAGGCCAGGTTGCTGCGAAAATAGCTGGAAAGGCGTTTTTTAAGATCTTTTGCCTTCCCCACATAGATAACCGTACCGCCAGCGTCATACATGCGATAGACGCCAGGCTGGCTGGTTACGGTTTTCAGAAATGCTTTTGAATCGAACACATCACTCACTGACTTAACAACGTCTCCGCATTACACAAACCATGTCGGATGGCCAGATGCGTCAGTTCGACGTCACCATGAATGTTCAGTTTACTGAACATCCGATAACGATAGCTGTTTACCGTTTTCGGGCTGAGATTAAGCTGTTCCGAGATCTCATTCACCTTCTGACCTTTGGTGATCATCAGCATAATCTGCAATTCACGCTCGGACAAACTGGCAAAGGGTGATTCGGTTTTCTCGGGCTCGATCTGACTCAGCGCCATCTGCTGAGCGATGTCGGACGCAATATAACGCTGTCCGGCAAACACGGAACGGATAGCATTGACGACTTCCTGCGGTGCAGCACCTTTACTCAGGTAACCCGCGGCCCCCGCCTGCATCACTTTCGCGGGCAGTGGATTTTCGGTATGCACCGTCAGCATGATGACTTTGGTGTCTACAAAGGTACGCGCGATTTTGCGTGTTGCTTCAAGACCACCGATACCGGGCATGTTCATATCCATCAGCACAACATCGGCGGAGTGGGTACGGCACCATTTTACCGCATCTTCGCCACAGCATGCCTCACCGGCAACTTTAATACCTTTAATATCTTCAAGAATGCGTCGTATCCCTGCGCGCACCAGTTCGTGGTCATCAACAAGAAGGACGTTGATCAAAGGAAATGTCTCCAGAATAGGGATAACGCTACTGTGTGATAATTTGGTTTATATTAACGGTTTTCCTGACAAGATTAAAACGTTAAAAAACCGGCTATTCGATTTTGCTCTCGTTTTTGGAAATTAGGCTGTACAGGCGGTGGAAAGAGAGCCCGTGCATTCTGGGCTCTTGCAGCTTTTTTTAACCATCTGTATTCAAAAAGTTACAAAAAACGGGCTGGCTTAACCTGCGCAAAAACAGGGTTCAACTTTTTGTAACAATAATTAACGGCAAGCGAACCCGACCTAAACAATTAATAATCATTAAGCGGGTTGAGTTTACCGGTACGATCTGTTTACGCAATTAAACATCGGCGTAAAAGTACGAAAAACAACCGCTGCATTTTTTGCTTCAGTTTGTGGTATACTCCGCCGCCTTGACTTTCGTCGTCGCGCTTTAGCGCCGTTTAATAATGAGGAAAATAAATGAGCACACCTGAATTTGCCACTGCGGAGAATAACCAGGAACTGGCACAGGAAGTAAACTGCCTGAAAGCGCTGCTAACGCTGATGCTGCAGGCGATGGGCCAGGCTGATGCCGGTCGTGTGATCATTAAAATGGAAAAACAAATCGCGGAGATGGAAGACCAGGCTGAATCAGCGGTATTTGCTAACACCGTTAAGCAAATCAAGCAAGCGTACCGTCAGTAACAAAAAACGGCTGGATGCAGTGCATTCAGCCGTTCGCTCGTCTGTCACGCAGAACGTTTTACTGCGTCAAATCAGTCCCGTTGCCGCCGCATAGCACGCGATCTGCGTCTTGTTGGGCGCGTTGAATTTCTTCTGCATATTCTTCTGATGGAAGTTAACGGTATTCTCTGAGATCGAGAGAATGATCGCTATTTCCGCTGACGTCTTCCCTTCCGCAGTCCATTTCAGAATTTCACGCTCGCGCTTGCTGAATTTCATTTCCGGCGGCATGACCATCTCATCGTCAAAACGCATCAGCGAGGTTAAGGCCATTTGCACCAGCATTTGCAACCGCAGCTCTATTTCTTCATGGGCTAATGGCCCTTCCTGTACACGCGTACGAGACACTGACAGGAAACCAAGCGCATGATTTGGCAGCATCAGGCACTGCGTTATTCCCGAGCGTAAACCGTGATCCTGGGCGCTGTGCCATAATTCCTGCGCCTCGGCGAATAATGCATCTGTCCAGGGGAGATGGCCCTGAATGAAATTCTCCGGTTTTAAAACCGGATCAATCGCGAAATAGTTCGCGGATTGATATTGCGCCATCCACAACTTTGGGTAAGTGGTTTGCAGGGAGATCTTAGGGCGGGTAAATGGCACGGGATGGCGCACGCAGAGCGCGTAATAATCGAATTCCAGCGCCTGAGTTTGTCGCTCCAGCTCCTGATATACCTCGGCGGCACAGGTCAATTCCTGAAACCGGAGGGAGCAATCCCGTCGCCAGGTGAAAAAGTCTAAATCCTTCATACTTACTAAATGAAGCCTCTGAACAGATAATCATTATTATGGTGAATATAAGCTAACACATAAAACTTTTTTCTAGCCACAAAATATCGGCAATAGCACAATTAACTTTACTATCGATAAGGTTTATCCGATCTGGATGGAATAAAAAAACAGAAGCCCTCGCGCAGAGGGAGAATAATTTGCTCCAGAGTCAATTTCTGGAGCAAATGCGTGCAAAAATGCTACTGCATAAGGAATTTTTCAAGGAATTGACGGGTTCGCGGCTGTTGAGGGTTAGCGAACAGGCTTTTCGCTGGCCCCTGCTCCACAATCCGTCCCTGATCCATAAAGATGGCTCTGTCAGCGACATCGCGCGCAAAGCTCATTTCATGGGTCACGATCACCATCGTACGTTTCTCCTGTGCCAGCTGGCGAATGGTGTTCAGCACCTCGCCCACCAGTTCCGGATCGAGCGCAGAGGTCGGTTCATCAAACAGGATCACGTCCGGGCGCATCGCCAGCGCGCGCGCAATCGCCACGCGCTGCTGCTGCCCGCCCGACAGGCGACGCGGATAGCTGGTCTCTTTCCCCGCCAGCCCTACTTTGGCGAGCAGTTCGCGAGCCCGCGCCGTCGCTTCTTCTTTTGGCTCATCTTTAACGATCACCGGCCCTTCGATGATGTTCTCCAGCACAGTACGATGCGGGAAAAGGTTGAAGTTCTGGAAAACAAAGCCGACATGCTGGCGCAGGCGGCGAATCAACCCTTTCTGTTGGCTGATGGATTTCCCGGTATCAATCGTGATCTCCCCGACCCGGATGGTACCGCCTTCCGGCTGTTCAAGCAGGTTAATACTGCGCAGCAGCGTCGTCTTACCCGAACCGCTCGGTCCAATAATCGCCACCACTTCGCCCTGCTCGACCTCCAGATCGATCCCGTGGAGCACCGTTTGACCGTGGAATTTCTTCACCAGGTTTTTGACGTCAATTGCACTCATTTTGGATCACGCTCCTGGCGGTTAAGCTGGTTTTCGAAATAGTTTTGCAGAGCAGAGAGCACCGTCGCCATCACCCAGTAAATTAGCGAAGCGGCCAGATACATGGTAAAGACCTCAAGCGTACGGGAGGTGATGAGCTGTGCCTGACGGAAAAGCTCCGGAACCTGAATCGTTGCCGCCAGGGAGGTATCTTTCACCAGGCTGATAAAGCTGTTGCTGAGCGGCGGAAGCGCCACGCGTGCCGCCTGCGGCAGGATGGCCCGGCGCAGCGTCTGCCAGGGCGTCATCCCGATACTGGCCGCCGCTTCCCACTGCCCTTTGTCAATGGAGGAGATGGCCGCACGCAGGGTTTCGGAGGTGTACGCCGCGGTATTGAGCGACAGGCCAATCATCGCCGCCGGAATCGGATCCAGCTCGATACCAAACTGCGGTAAGCCGTAGTAGATCATAAAGAGCTGGGCGATAAGCGGCGTGCCGCGAAACACGGAGATATAAAAGCGCGCCAGCCAGCGCACCGGCAGGACAGGCGACAAGCGCATTAAGGCCAGTATAAATCCCAGTACCAGCCCAAAGAACATCCCGCCGATACTGAGCTGCAACGTAAATACCGCACCTTTCAGCAGGTACGGCAGAGAATCAATAACCAGTTGAATACTTTCTTGCATTATTATTTTTCGACCTGATTTTTAGACATGAGGATGGTAGGCAAACAGCGCAGGCGCTCCGCCGGTATGGACAAATAAAATCGGCCCTTCATCCTTAAAGCGTTTTTGCGCAATGCCGTCGATCAGTCCGGCCATCGCTTTGCCGGTATAGACCGGATCGAGCAGTATGCCCTCGAGGCGCGCCAGCAGTTTCACCGCTTCCATTCCCTCTTCGTTCGGCGTGCCGTAACCCGGCGCAAAATAGTCATCCCAGAGGAGAATATCGGCCGTGGCCTTCAGCTCCAGCTGCTCTGCGACCGCCTGCTGTAACGTAACCACTTTCGGCTTCTGATCCGCCACGCTGCGGGACACCGTCACGCCAATCAGTTCGACCTCGGGAAGCAGTTGCTCCAGCCCCACCGCCAGCCCGGCATGGGTGCCCGCACTGCCGGACGCGACCACGACGGAGGAGAGACTCACCGCACCCTCGCACTGCTGCGCGATTTCCAGCGCACTTTCCACGTACCCCAGCGCGCCCAGCGCATTCGAACCGCCGACGGGAATAACGTAGGGGCGAAAACCCTGCGCTTCCAGACGCGTCGCCAGCTCATCGAGCTGGACGGTCGGGTCGGTCAGCGCGTCAACCATCTCAACCTGCACGTTAAACAGGTCTAACAGCAGGCGGTTACCGTTGGTGAGATAGTTTTCAGCCCGCGTGCCAATCGGGTTTTCCAGCAATGCCACGCAGTGAAGCCCAAGCTTCGCCGCCACGGCCGCCGTCTGGCGAACGTGGTTGGACTGGATGGCCCCGGCAGTGATGAGCGTATCCGCGCCTTCGCGCAGGGCGTCCGCCGCCAGAAACTCCAGCTTGCGCAGCTTGTTGCCCCCCATCGCCATGGGCGTCACGTCATCACGCTTAATAAAAATATCGCGCCCTAAATAATCAGAAAATCGCGGGAGATACTCCAGCGGCGTCGGCGCGCCGATGAACTCCAGGCGGGGAAAGCGCGTTAAATTCTGTAGTGACATGGATGCTCCGGTAACTCAGACAAAATGTGATATTTTTCATTATGCACGCAGACGCGTAAGAAATAAAAAAGGCGCTTTTAAAAGCGCCTTTTTTTACGTCAGAAACTTATTTCGTGACGTCTGCCCCGAACCACTTCTCGGAAAGCGCCTTCAGGCTACCGTCTTTTTGCATGTCAGCAATCGCGGAATCAATCGCTTTCACCAGGTCTTCGTTACCTTTACGAACGGCCACGCCGGATTCCTGACGAGAGAACGCATCACCCGCTACCGCCAGGGTGTTGTTGGTTTTCTTCACCAGATCCAGTGCTGCCAGGCGATCAACCAGAATGGCGTCGGTACGGCCCACGCGCAGATCCTGGTATTTCGTCGGGTCATCATCATAGGTGCGGATATCCACGCCCTGAACGTTCTGGCGCAGCCACTCTTCGTAGTTGGTTCCCAGACCGACACCGACTTTCTTCCCTTTCAGGTCCGCAGCCGTTTTGATGGTGCCTTCGTTGCCTTTCTTCACCAGCGCCTGAATACCGGACACGGTATACGGGGTGGAGAAGTCATACTTCTTCTTACGCTCGTCAGAGATGGTGACCTGGTTGATGACCACGTCAATGCGTTTCGAATCCAGCGACGCCAGCATACCGTCCCATTTGGTCGGTTTCAGGGACGCTTTCACGCCGAGGTGTTTCGCCAGCTCTTCAGCAAACTCCACTTCAAAACCGGTCAGCTTGCCGTCATCGCCCTGGAAGCTGAACGGAGGATAGGTTCCTTCCAGCCCGACCAGCAGCGTACCGCGCTCTTTTACTTTATTCAGCAGGTTTTCTGCGGCGAACGTTTTCACGCTCATGCCCGCAACCAGCGCAACGGCCATAACACCCATCAGCGCCTGACGACCCAGAAGTGCAAATTTCATAAATACCCCGATATAGTGGAATTTTTACGTAGTGTAGAGAAATCGCCTGCAACGTCAAAGGCGACTGCGCTACATCTTATTCTTTTTTAATATATATCAGAAGTTGTTCCGGCGTGGGCTTTCTGCTTTATGGCACCCGGCATTTGTACCTTATATTGTGCGTACTTGCGCAGCGCAATCCGGTAGTTGTTGGTGCTGGTCGCAGGCAGCCACGGCTCCAGGTTCTCGTCGAGATAACCGGTTTTGAGCAGATCGCGGGAAATGTTGTTCACGGTCAGATGCTGCCCGAGGCGGCGCAGGCGAACCACGTATTCGCGAACGGTGCCGTGGCTCATCTCCGTTTGTTCAAACAGGAACTGCTTGAAGCCGATAATGTCGAAGAAGTCGCTTTGCTCTTTGCAATGGAGATCGCCACAGAAACGGCAAAGCGCCACCCACTCTTTTTGCTCTTCGAGCCATGCTGCTTCGTCCATCAACGTGTCGAGGCGCGAAATCGCGATCTTATTGACGATTTCGCCGCGGCGAACCAGCGTGATACGATCGAGTAACTTGTTACAGTGGGCGCAATGCGTCTGGCTGTGTTTAAAGTCTTTCAGGTAGCGGCTTAAAGGCCGTCTTTTAGATTGCTGCACCGTCATGATAACTCCTGGTTGTCAATACGTTGTGCGGCATTTTTAAGGTGAATCAATCACCTATAACTTACCCAGCTTGGTTCGTAAGCGTTTAATGGCCTGGCTGTGCAGCTGGCTCACCCGCGACTCTCCCACCTCCAGAACAGCGCCAATCTCTTTGAGGTTAAGCTCTTCCTGGTAATAAAGGGTCAATACCAGCTGTTCGCGTTCAGGCAGAGCTTCAATAGCTTCCATGACGCGCTGGCGTAAATTCCCTTCCATTAAATGGTGTAACGGGTTTTCTTGCTGGTGCTCATCCGTCACCAGCTCGATGCTATCGCCATGCTCTTCTCGCCACTCGTCATAAGAGAAGAGTTGGCTATTATTGGTATCGAGCAACATCTGACGATACTCTTCAACAGCAATGCCAAGACGATCCGCCACTTCGGTTTCCGTTGCGTTGCGTCCCAGTTCCTGTTCCAGCTGCCCCATCGCATGCGCCACTTCGCGTGCGTTGCGGCGAACACTGCGCGGTACCCAGTCACGGCTGCGCAGCTCGTCCAGCATCGCACCACGAATACGCTGAACTGCGTAAGTCGTAAATGCCGTTCCTTGCAGAGCGTCGTATCGGTCAACTGCATTCAATAACCCGATACCGCCCGCCTGTAGCAGATCGTCGAGTTCCACGCTCGCCGGCAAGCGCACCTGGAGGCGCAATGCTTCGTGACGCACCAGCGGGACATAACGCTGCCACAGCGAGTGTTTATCCATTACACCTTCAGCGGTATAGAGTGAATTCACGATAAACAGCCCTGCGTTAGTTGAGTTATCGGCATGATTATCCGATTCTGGAGGGGTTTTAATCGGGAGAATAGTGGGTGAAATGGGGGGTTATTTGGGGTAATAAAGACACCAACAGATAGTAACCCTTTGTTTTATATTGAAGTTGTTATTTTTTAGTATCAATCCTGGCAGCAATTTGTAGCTGACGCGGGATTCCCCCCCCAATAAAAAGGCTCTTTCGTTACGTCTTGCTTTAATATATCTGTTACAACCCTAATGCCAACACACATTTTATTGAAGAAAGACCCGCTTTTTCCAATCCGCTAATTAACGAGAAAAAATGACGGCTATTCGTTCCCTGAGAGGTCTCGCTCATGGTTTATATTAGGCCCAAAGTATTAATTCAGGCATCCTGGCAGTTAAGAAAGCAAGGTTGCGGCGAGACTCAGTCAGCCTTTAGAGCGTTGGGGATAAGATGAAACTAGCAATTTATGGCGCAGGTGGCCTTGGCAGAGAAGTGCTCGAACTCGCACAAGAGATAAACGCTACGGAATCGCGCTGGGATGCTTTGTGTTTGGTCGATGATAATCCCCAATTTGATCAATTAAACAGTTATCCCATTGTTCCCCTAAACGCTCTCATACCCGACGAATGTGAAATAGTTATTGCTGTTGGCGAACCTTCACTGCGCCGCACCCTCGGACAGAGGGCCTTTGAGGGCGGGTTTCGGCTGGCCACGCTTGTCCATCCCAGTGCGCGCCTGAGCCGATCCTGTACCCTCGGAGAAGGATGCGTTATTAGCTATGGTGCATTCATCTCTTGCGACACCGTCATTAGTCGCAATGTGCATCTTCAGCCTAATGCCAGTTTGGGACATGATTGCCATATAGGGCAGGACTCAATTATCTCTTCTTATGCCAATCTTGCTGGTAAATGCAGGATCGGCGAACGCGTCTTTATTGGTATGAACGCCGTTATCCGTGAAGCCACAGCCATTGGTGATGACACTATTATCAGTATGGGGGCCGCCGTTTTTAACGATATCGCACCCACAATGATTGTGATGGGTAATCCAGCGCGGGCGATTCGTCCGAATATAGATAATAAAGTATTTAAGTAGACCCAGTTTTGGACGCTCAAAAAAGCATGTACTTTTGGACATAATCTGGGCACCTAATACATTTTTAAGTATTAAGAAATTTACTCGCATATTGGAGAAAAATGATGTCAAACCTGGAAACTTACAACCGCATCTTCACTGAAACCTTTGAAGTTTCAGAAGATATTTTGTCTGACTATAAATATCAGGATACACCATCCTGGGACTCAGTTGGTCATATGACCATGATTGCATCACTTGAAGATGCATTTGACATCATGATGGACACGGATGACATTATTGAATTCGCATCCTGGGAAAAAGGCAAAGAGATCCTGAAAAAATACGATGTAGAAATTTAGGGCTAAGTGATGATGCTTCATGAAAAAACGGCTGTGATCACAGGATGCTTACAAGGTATCGGTAAGGCTACGCTGGAAACGTTCGCCCGTTCGGGTGCGACAGTTTTTGCTTGCTGCCAGGTTCCCGAACCAGCCTTTAATGATTTCATCATAGAAATTAGAGAGAAATATCAAGCGGAAATAATTCCACTGTATTTCGACCTGCAGGATAATGATGCAATAAAACATGCCGCAATGACGATTCAGAAGACTAAAAAAAAGATTGATATTTTGGTCAATGTGGCTGGTGCTAATTTTGATGCCAATTTTCAGATGGTAACGCTCGAACAATTGCAAAAAACATTTACTATCAATTTCTTCTCGCAAATCGCTTTCACGCAATATATCGCCCGTATCATGCTTCGCCAGAAAAAGGGCAGCATTATCAATATTTCCAGTATTTCTGCCCTTGACGGAAACCCGGGTCAACTTGCCTATGCCAGCGCAAAAGCAGCGTGGATTGCAGCCACGAAAACACTATCTGCTGAACTCGGCCCACAGGGCGTGCGTGTTAACGCTATCGCACCAGGCGTTATTCGTACAGCAATGACAGCCGCGCTCTCAGAAGAAGTTATGGCACGACAAATGGCGCGTTGCGAATTAAAACGCCCGGGTTTGCCTGAAGAAGTGGCAAATACGTTGCTGTGGTTGGCGTCCGATGCCTCCAGTTATACCACCGGGCAGGTTATCCGCATCGATGGCGGAATGGGTTGAGGAAAGCAGAAATGTTGATGCAAGGTAAAACCGTTTTAATTACTGGCTGCCGCCGTGGCATGGGTCTCTCTATGGTAGAGGTATTTGCTGCCAATGGTGCAAACATTTACGCCCATGCGCGGGAAGCCGATGATGCGTTCATAGAGAAAATGGCTGTCATAGCCGACCGCCATCAGGTTGCGATCTGGCCCGTCAGTTTCGATATGACAGATTATGGCGCAATGAAACTGGCCATAAAAAACATCATGTCCGACAAGCGTCCGCTGGATGCGGTGATCAATAACGCCGGCATCACGTTAAATGGTTTGTTTCAGATGACCAGTGAAGCGCAGCTTCGTGAGCAGTTCGAGGTGAACTTCTTTTCCGTTTATCTTTTCAACCAGTACATCGTCAGAATCATGGTTCGCAATCAGCGCGGCAGCATTGTTAATATTGCCTCGACTGCAGGAGAAGATGGGAACCCGGGAAAATCTGCCTACGGCGCATCAAAAGCAGCGCTCATTGCGATGACAAAATCCATCGCGGCGGAGTTGGGTGAAAAAGGTATTCGCGCCAACTGTATCGCACCCGGCATTACGGATACGGATATGCTGCTGACGATGCCCGCTCACGTCGTAAAAGAAGCAAAAAATAGTGCCGATCTGCGACGCGCAGGTATCCCGGCAGAAATTGCAGAGGCGGCACTGTTCCTCGCAAGCGATCTCTCTTCCTACATTACCGGCCAAACGATTCGTATTGATGGCGGTTTGAAATGATACACACGCACTCAGAAACAGAAAACGCCTCTCGTCGTATTAGAAAACAAATTGTGCGCGTGGCTCATCACGCCCCAAGCGATGGTGTTCATATCTCGCCTGCTCTTTCGATGGTGGATATCCTCAGCGTTCTTTACGGGAATGTAATGCGGTATGAGGCAAACGACATTACCAGCTCACATCGCGATGTTTTTATTCTGAGTAAAGGTCATGCAGCGTTGGGGCTTTATGCCACTCTGTGTGAGTTTGGCATCATGACCCCTGAGCAGCTTAACACTTTCGAGTTGAATGGCTCTGTCCTGCAAGTGCATCCCACTAAGCATCCTGAATACGGCATCGATTTCTCTGGAGGTAGTCTAGCTCAGGGACTTTCCTTTGCTACAGGGCTGGCATTGGGACGCCGTCTTAAGGGCGAAACGTGGCATACTTATGCGTTAGTGGGGGATGGAGAATGCAATGAAGGTGCCATTTGGGAATGTGCGTTCATGGCCGCACATCATAAAGTGGATAACCTGACGCTGATTGTCGATCGTAATGGTTTACAGTCTGATGGACACACTGAAGATGTCATGCGCATGGATCTCGAAGCCCTCTGGCGTGCTTGCCACTGGGAAACCATTGTCTGTGACGGACACGATGTGGGGGCGCTGGTTAACGCTTTTGCACAGCCGCACAACGGCAAACCCAAAGTTATTATCGCCAATACCATCAAGGGTAAGGGCGTGTCCTTCATGGAGAATAACAAAGAGTTTCATCGCAATCGCATTTCTGCACAACAGCTCAACGATGCGCTAGTCGAACTTAATGGGGAACATCATGCTTGAGTTTAAACCCGCCACCATCCGTTCATGGTCAATGCTCGGCTCACGCGGTACCTTTGGCATGGCGCTGTTGGAACTGGCACGCGAACACGAAAATATCGTGGCGCTTTCCGGCGATCTGTGTAAGTCCTCCGGTCTTGACCGCTTTAGTACCACCTGGCCTGAACGCTTTTTTAACGCCGGAATTGCCGAGCAGAATATGGTCGGTGTGGCTGCGGGTCTTGCGGCCAGCGGCTTTATCCCCTTTGTCACTTCGTTCCCCAACTTCCTGACCCTGCGTGCAGCCGAACAGGTACGTTTAAACCTGGGCTATATGCAGGAAAACGTTAAGCTGGTCGGTCTGGCTTCAGGATTAGCAACAGGCATGTTTGGCGCAACTCATCACGGCATTGAAGAACTGGCGATGCTGCGATCCGTTTCTAACATCACTATTTTCTCCCCTGCGGACTGTACGACCACGGTGAAAATGACCCATGCCGCCTTTGAACATAAAGGACCGGTCTACCTGAGGTTAACGGGTGGGATGCGTGCGCCAATCGTCTATAAAGAGGACTTCGAACTGGTGCCAGGCAAAGCCAATACGTTGCGCGAGGGTGTGGATATTGCCATCATCGCCACCGGCAGCATGGTCCACACTTCGCTCACCGCAGCCGGGCATCTCGCGGACCGGGGCGTGCAGGCTACGGTGATTGACATGCACACAATCAAACCTCTGGATGTGGCGACACTTCAACAGCATCTGGATAAAAAACTGCTCGTAACGGTAGAAGAGCACAGCGTGACGGGTGGTTTGGGAAGTGCAGTTGCAGAATTTCTTGCCGGGGAAGAGTGTCGGCCGAAACTGATCATCGTTGGTATTCCTCAGGGTTATCCACACGCAGGAGACTATTCTTGGATGCTTGAGCAAAGTGGGCTCACTGCAGCACAACTGACAGCCCAGATATTAGGTGCATTATAAATCATGGCGTTCTGGCATACTGATAAGGTTTCACCTGACCATCTCGCTCTAGTGGACGATCGAGGACAGACTCTTCGCTGGGGTGAACTCACAGACCGCGTTCAGAAGCTGGCTGAAACTATTCCGCCTCGTACATTGGTCTTTATTTTTTGCAAAAATCAGTGTGACACCATAATTGGTTATCTGGCTTGCCTTAAGCAAAATGCAGTTGCACTGATGCTTGATAGCGAGCTTAACGACGCAATGGTTAAGTCACTCATCGACACCTATCATCCCTCGTATTTATGGCGCGAAGAGCACGGTACTTTCCGCCTGAATGCTACCGGTCTTACACCATTCCAGTTGCATGATGATCTTGCCCTATTGATGACTACCTCAGGATCCACTGGAAGTAGCAAACTGGTGCGATTAAGTCAACGCAACCTGGAAAGTAATGCCACAAGCATTGCTAATTATCTTGCTATCGACTCTAAAGAGCGCGGGCTGGCCAGCCTGCCGCTGAATTACGTTTATGGGTTATCAATCGTCAATAGCCATCTGAAAGCTGGCGCGACGTTGCTTCTGACAAGCGCAAGTGTCATGCAGCGTGAGTTCTGGACATTTGTGCGTGATGAACGTGCCACCTCGCTTGCTGGAGTGCCCTACACCTGGGAAATGCTCAAGAAATTGCGTTTTATGCGCATGGATCTTCCTGATATGCGAACGCTGACCCAGGCTGGCGGAAAATTGGCTCCTGCGCTGGTCAAAGAGTTCACTGATTATGCCGATCAACACGGAAAACGTTTTGTGGTGATGTATGGCGCAGCTGAAGCAACATCTCGCATGGCCTGGCTTGCCCCAGAACTGGCGCAACGCAAAAGTAGCACCATTGGTACTCCCATCCCCGGCGGCGAATTTATATTGCTTGACGAAAACGGTGACATTATCACTACCCCCGATGTTGACGGAGAGTTGGTCTATAAGGGTGAGAATGTGGCGCTTGGCTACGCAGAGCGTGGTTGCGATCTGGCATTAGGAGATACATTCCAAGGTATTCTGCACACCGGCGATATTGCCCGCGTAGATACCGACGGGTTTTACTCTATCGTTGGCCGTAAAAAGCGTTTCCTTAAAATTTTTGGCAACCGCCTCGGCATGGATGAGATGGAAACGCTACTGAAAACAGCATTCCCGGATCTTAACTGCGCATGCGATGGGCGCGATGATTTAGTCTGTATTTTCATTACAGATGCCGCTTATGAAAGCGCAGTAAAACACTATGCAGCGGCTAAAAGCCAGCTCCATCATTCCGCGTTTCGCGTTATCACACTGGATGAGATACCCAAAAACGCCGCGGGTAAGACGATTTATCCTAAGCTGAAAGATTATGTCCCTTCCGTTTGAAGCAATATTAGCGCAGGCGCCCTACTCGCTTGCACGGGAAGAAAAGCACGCGCTCCAACTGGCCAGGCTGCGCGAGCTCACCGCGCACCATTATGCGCATTGCGAACCTTATCGTCGTATGCTGGATGCACAATCCTTTGACCCCGCTACGCTTAGCGATGTAACCTCATTGCCTTTTCTTCCGGTTTCTCTGTTTAAGACACTGAAATTACAAAGCGTACCGGATAGTGACATTGTAAAGACAATGACCTCATCCGGCACAACCGGACAGCAGGTCTCGCGAATTTATCTGGACAAGGTAACTGCATCCTACCAGCAAAAAACGCTGGTAAAAATTGTCAGTCAATTTACTGGCTCTGGTCGTTTGCCCATGCTGATTATTGACTCTCCTGAAGTGTTAAAAGATCGGCAGCAATTCTCTGCCCGCGGCGCCGGGATTTTAGGCTTCTCGTTATTTGGTAGCGATCGTGCCTGGGCATTAGACGAGAGCATGACGCTGAATTTGCCAGTAATTGAAGCCTTTTTAGAGAAGCATCAAGGTAAGCGGATCCTGCTGTTCGGTTTCACCTTTATGGTCTGGCAGCATTTCTATCAGGAATTAAAAACAAGCTCTCATCAGATTGATCTCAGTAATGCCCTGTTAATTCACGGCGGCGGCTGGAAGAAGCTGCAAAGTGAAGCGGTGACACCCGAGGTCTTTGCTGAAAGTTTAAATGAACTTTTTGCCCTACCGGCGGTACATGATTATTATGGCATGGTCGAACAGACCGGCTGTATTTACATGCAATGTGAGCATGGACATCTGCACACGTCGATTTTCTCGGATGTCATTGTCCGCGATCCGCACGATTTTTCCGTTCTCCCCAACGGCCATTCAGGCATTATCCAGGTAATATCCCTGTTACCCGAATCCTATCCCGGACACGCTTTGCTAACCGAAGATGAAGGCGTCATTCTGGGTGAAGATGACTGTGATTGCGGACGAAAAGGCAAATACATGCGTATTTTAGGACGGTTGAAGAAAGCCGAATTACGGGGGTGTAGCGATACGTATGCAGCACAATCTTAGCGGTCTGGACTTTATTCTGGGGGATGAAACACTCCTGCACAGTATGCCTGAGCAAAAAGCGCTACCACTTTTTGCCCCGGATATTATCGAGTTTCTGGACACTTTTTCCCGCCTCACGTTAGCCGATAATGAAGCGAAAAACTGGCCAGATGTGATCGGCCTGGGTTTCTGGTGTCGCCCCTCATCTATCGCTCGTATGCAGTCTGAAAACCGTTCAGTTGCTCACCGCTATGGACGTGGAGTGGCATTTCATATTGCTCCGGGCAATGTAGCTGTGAATTTTGCCTATTCGCTTATTGTTGGGCTACTAACCGGTAACTCCAATATTGTCCGTTTACCCGGACGCGTTCACCCCCAGACGGCGATAGTGGTACGGTTATTTAATAGTGCGCTCCAAAGCCACCCAATGATGCGGCCAAGAATTATTCTTGTGCGTTATGATCGACAACGGCACATCAATGATGCGCTATCGGCAATATGCGACACACGCATTATCTGGGGTGGCGACAAGACCATAGCTGATTTACGTCAATCTTCACTTTCCCCCCGGGCTCTGGACATTGCCTTCGCCGACCGTTACTCCATCGCGGTGATTAACGCAGATGCTTATCTGGCGCATCCTGAAAAGGAAAAACTTGCGCGGGCATTTTACAATGACACGCTCTTAAACGATCAGAATGCATGTTCTTCTCCGTCTCTTATCGTCTGGTTGGGTGAAAATCAACCGGAGGGGCGAGCCTTGTTCTGGCAAAATTTTGAGGCGCTTGCCGCTGCTCGTTATACGCCTGAGCCCATCTCTGCAGTGAATAAACTGACGCAATTGTACTTGCTTAGTGCTCGTTTTGCTGGCGTGAGAAAAGTGTCCGGGGCACAAAATATCGTCGTGCGCGTGGAACTCTCTGCCCTCGAAAAAGAGACACTCGACTGGCGCGGCAATGGTGGTTTTTTCATGGAGTACGTGGCGCGGTCGCTTGATGAAATCAGTCCGGTTTGTCACTCACGTTGCCAGACAATGGCCACCTTTGGCGTCTCGTCTGATGAGCTGAATAATTGGCTTGCTTCAGGTCTCAGAGGGGTAGACCGTATTGTCTCCCTTGGCCAGACGCTTGATTTTTCTCTGCAATGGGACGGATATGATTTGGTCGCCATGTTGACGCGTGTTATTGCTCGTCCCTCCTCTTTTCCTCACCTTGCGCATAATGCTGGAGAAAATGTTGAAAGCTATACTTGATATGCTCAGTGAAACCCGCAATCACTTCATCGATACGCTGGCGAGGATGCAGACAAACGGTCACCCCATCGTGCTTTGTGGTGCAGGTTATGTCTCGCAAATCACCTGGGATTTTATGCAGCGTCAGGGAATGTCCGTTGATTATGTTGCGATAAGTGAAGCGTGGCTTAAACCCGGGGATGAATTCAATGGCAAACGCATTGTCAGTTTAGAGTCCCTCACGGCTCAGGAATCGCAATATAACTACATTATCGCTATGCAGTTTATCGATGAGCCATTACGCGTAGAGCTTGAACGTAATGCCGGCGTGATCCTCTTTTATGATCCCACCTTTGTGGGAATTAATGCGGGTGAACACTTTACTACGGCGTGGTGTGAAACCCACCAGGACAAGCTTAATGAATTTTATGCAAACCTTACCGACGAGGCGTCGAAAACCACGTTAATTGCGTATCTGAACCAGCGGATAAGCGCGCGCGCAATCTACTACCAAAGTGTCTTTCACCCGGAACATTACTTCCCACATGAGTTGATACGCTTCGGTGCTGAAGAGATCTTTATCGATGGCGGGGCGTATAATGGCGATAGTATCGCCGCTTTTGTAAATGCCCTTGAGCAGCAAAATGTTGCCCCTGCGGCTAAAATTTTCGCATTTGAACCGGACAAAACGACGTTCGCGTTACTGGAACAAAATACGGCTAATTTGCCCCAGTGCGTTTGCATCAATGCGGGAATATGGAATACAAACACCACGCTGCGTTTTAATGCCGGCCAAGCCCTGTCTTCTGCCATAACTGATGCACCTGACGCCGATGAAATTTCGCTTAAAAGTATTGATAACATCGTTGCTGGCGAGAAAGTTACTTTTATAAAGATGGATATTGAAGGCTCAGAACTTGAGGCATTAAAAGGTGCGCAGGCGACGATAGAAAAACATTATCCGATACTGGCAATTAGTCTTTACCACAAGCCAGTCGATCTCATCACCATTCCACAATTTATTCACCAGATACAGCCTGGCTATCATTTTTATCTGCGTGCTCATCATCCCAGGCTTGCATGTGAATTAGTGCTTTACGCCATTCCTCCACACAGATTACCCACCCATTAATAGAAAAAGGCTTTGATATACAAAGCCTTTTTAAATTATGCAACCTGATGATTTATTAAAGGAATCGTGGCGTAGCGTCGCAGGATATCGATAACTCGCATTTGCTCCTCTATTTGCAGGTCAGGATAAATGGGTAGGCAAAGTATCTGCTCGGCAAGTCGACTGGCGACAGGCAATTTATCGGACGCCGCTGAAGGCAGGTGACTGTACATCGCAAACGAGCTAATGAGCGGATAGAAGTAACGTCGGCAGTAGACATTCTCTGTTTTCAACGCCTCGTAGAGCGCATCCCGACTCAGCGGAAAACTACTGTCAATAAGAATCGGATAATAGGAGTGATTCCATTCAAATCGGTCTGCCGCATCAAAGAACGTTACGCCGGGAATATCCTTCAGCGCTTCACTGTAACGCTTTGAAATCGATGCCCTTTCAAGTAGTGCATTATCAATATATTGCAACTGAAGCAGACCAAATGCCGCTTCCATCTCGTTCATTTTGGCATTAATACCCGGAGCGACAACACGCGTTTCACCGGCGAAACCAAAGTTTTTCAGATAATCAATACGTTGCTTGGTACGGCTGTCGTGACAAATTATAGCCCCGCCCTCAAAGGTGTTAAACACTTTGGTCGCATGAAAGCTTAATACCGACAGATCGCCATGGTTGAGTATACTGGTCCCGCTCTGGCGAACGCCAAAAGCATGGGCCGCATCGTAGATAACTTTTAAACCATAAATATCAGCAATCTGCTGAATCTTATCTACATTGCAAGGGATACCATAGCAATGGACTGGCATAATTGCTGTGGTTTGAGGCGTGATTAATTCTTCAATGCGTTCAGGATCGATATTAAATGTGTGCGGGTCAATATCGACAAATACAGGGGTTAAACCATTCCATAAGAGCGTGTGCGATGTCGCCACGAATGAATACGGCGTAGTGATCACTTCTCCCGTTACACGCAGCGCCTGAAGCGCGGTCAGCAATGCAAGCGTACCATTTGCAAAAAGGCATACGTATTTGACACCCAGATAGCGTGCCAGGGCTTCTTCCAGTTCCTGATGAAATTCACCGCCGTTAGTCAGAATTCGATTCTGCCAGATTTTTTGAAGATATGGCATGAACTCCTCTAAAGGAGGCATTAAAGGACTTGTGACGAAAATTTTATCGCCCATGTGCAAACCTGAATGTAATGAAGAAGTGATTCATCATAGCGAGCATCGTCACCAGTTTATCGGTAAAATAACCGACATTTTACAGTCTATTTGAACTGACTCCATGCAGATTCCCTGCCATCGTGGAAACAAGGACAGAAAAAGGCATCTGTTTTGCGCCTGATCCTCTAAAATATATGCGACATTTATCAAGACGATCTTTCACTCTCATTCACACCTGTGCTGACTGGCAGCAAATTCTATAACGTGGAGCATCATGACGATCACATGCCTCATCTGTAACAGCGAAATGAAGTTCTATTTCGAAAAACCCAAGTATCATGCACCTTCAGCGGAAAAATTCACGCAAAAACTGATGCCAGTACAATATTACCAATGTCCTGAATGCGGTTTTTTTAGTTCAAAAACCCATCAGGAACTTTCCCTTGAGGAATGGGAAAAATTCAATACTGATTTTCACCATTACAATGAAAATGGCGGGCGCGAAACGCTGGGCTTCAATCAGCCTCCTTATGCTGAACAGGCGCTGATGATTGAGTTGTTGGCGCGCAATAATATTATCGACGACAGCCGAATTCTTGATTACGCGGCAGGCTACGGTACGCTTAGCCATCTCATCCAGAAGTATTTCAAGCGCAACACCTTTTGCTACGATAAATATGTCCAGAACCCGGACTTTACCTACATAGACGATCCCGATGAAAAAAGCTGGTCGTTAGTCGTCAACTCCGCCATGTTTGAGCACGTGATAACACGTAACGATCTGGATAACGTCAACCGTTTGGTCGATGATGCTGGCAGTTTGTTTATTCATACCGTCGTTGTTGAGAAAGTACCTGAAGATCCAAACTGGTTTTATATCGACGTCCCGGTGCACACATGTGTGCATACCAATAAAAGTATGAGCATTTTGATGGAACAGTGGGGATATCGATCTTCCGTCTATAGCCCTAAGAGCAAATCGTGGGTTTTCCTGCGACAACCTTACAAGGAAGTGAAGCCCATAATTGAACGCATCAACCAAGAGCTTCAAACGACCTGGCTTTTCGGTAAAGATGGATTTCTCGATTACTGGAAATAGTTTTTGCGTTCTAAAAGGCAGGTAGCATGCATTTGCCACCTGCCTTTTCACTAGAAACGTATTATTTAGTCAACAGGTTCATTATCATCCGTTAAAGGTCTGACTTGTAATAATCAACTCGTGGGGTGGTTCTCCACGACAATATATATGCCATGCTTCCCTAAGCGCTTTTTCTAAATTGACAGCAATTTTATTACCTGAATCATTTTCTCTCGGGATTCTGGCACGCATTCCCTGGCGAATGATTGCAAGCTCAGCAATATTGTCACACCAGGCAACGGCTTTATTGATGTAATCCTGTTCATCAACAGCAATAAACTGTTCAAGTTGATAGCCCCCCATAATATCCACACCCTGTAGGCAAGGGATTGTTGGCCCACTCAGAGTAAGGGTCGGCACTCCCATCCATGCACCATGATGAGTCGTTGTCCCACCGGTATAAGGGAAAGTATCCAGTAAAATATCGATTTCATGATGATAAGCGAGATAGTCATCCAGTTCAACTAAGCCTCTGAAAATCAGTTTATCCTGGGAAACTCCTAGTTTCTGCATGCGCTTTGTCATTGCAGCAATCATATCCGCATCCGTCATAAACCCCATCAGCAGTTTTGATTCAGGATTGGCCAGCATGATTTTCGCCCATACGCCAAGCACATGGTCATTAATCTTTTTAGCCCGGTTGAAACTACCAAAGGTGATATACCCATTACGTAGCGCAGGCAGTTCATTTATTTCCGGGCTTTGAGGATGTGGCTCAAAGTGCTTACGCGTCTCGACAAACATGATCTTTTCAGATAGCTGCTCTCTGAGAACCTGTGACTTAATCAGGGTCGTCGGCAATAAAATATAGTCCATTTGACTGATGCCAGTCGTTCCAGGATAACCTATCCAGGTTAATTGGATTGGAGCTGGGCGCAGCGCAAATGCCGGTAGACGATTATACGCCGTATGCCCGGATAAATCGAAGAGTATATCAATTTCATCTTCGGCAATGACATTGGCCAGTTCTATATCACTGAGGGCATCAACCTGACGCCATAACGTCGCGGTATCACGAAAATGCCGATAAACACTGTCTTCATTCATGAAAAGAGTACTATATGCCACTAGATCAAATTTTTCACGATCCAGTGCGTTCCAGGTCGGCAGTAAAAAATTAGCTACGGGATGTTGGCGTAAATCTCCTGAAACGAACCCTATTTTGAGCTTTCTGTCTGGCTCTTTAGTATTTTTTAATACGGGTTTAAACTCGCACCCTTTCGCCCATTCTTCAACCCGATAACCAAACTCAAGATGTTTTCTCAGCAATTCTTCAGGGGATACCGTAGCATCATGGCTCATGACAAACAGTAAGTTACTGAAGTAACCGAAATTGTAATTACTCAGCTCAACGGCTTTTTCCATAAAATAGCGCGCTTCAGCCATTTTATGGTTATCACTAAGTACAATGCCGGTGAGTCCAAGAGAACTTGCCCCCGGATGCTGAAAACGCATAATTTCTCTGCAGCATTTTTCAGCTAAGGCCATATCACCATAGGCATGATGTAGCGAAGCAAGGCTAAGCCAGTAATCGATATTTTTTTTATTCAAACGTAGCAAAGTACGAATAATCTGTCGCGAGCCATAGAATTCGCGTTTACGCTGCAACACAGTGGCAAGATCATAATAAATATCAAGACTCGAGAAATAATAGCCCATCAGTTTACAAAGCGATTCCAGCGCGTCATCCCAGGCGGAGGTCAGCACGCAAGTTTTTGAAAAGCAGCGAAGGACGTGAATATTGTCTGGATTTTTTTTCATTAATCCACGAGTATACTCGCGAGCCTCTTCAGAACGGCCTTTTTGGATAAGGCTATTTGCGCGCTCGTAGATGTCGTCCACGTCCGGGTCGGCTAATTCGGGTTCGGCATTACCTTTCAGAAATATACCACCCTGTTCTCGATCGACACTCAATAATAACAACAGAGAAAGCTGTGATTTTAGTACGTCGAGCATGCCAGCACGTAGAAATACCTGCAGCTGCTTTTTCCAGGCCTCGGGAGATCCTGTCAACAAGCCTTTTATTTTTAATGAGGAGTAATGTTCCCAACTCGTTTGACTGGCATTACCCATATCATAACGCAGATAATTCCACTCGGCGGGGGTCAATGCAACCCACTCTCCCCAGAGATTCATCATGCTTAAATTTTGTTCAGGACATTCCGAAGGTAGTAAACCTACCAGAGCTAATTCATCGTTTTGTGCTGTGTTGTATGCCCCAGCAGAGCCACTCCAGAAAAGACCTTCTGCACAGGTCATAAACAGCGTCTTTAACGCCTCCCACACCGTCTCGTTGTAATCCTTATCAGTTTCGGGTGCGCGGCAATTGAGCACGAGCTGTTCAAAACTTAAAGACATAGGCCAGGCATTCCCCAGCAGCTCCATAATTCTGATAATAATGGCATTATCACTACGAATAATCTGGCCGTTATTATTTCTAAATGCGTTAGGCGCTTTTGCAGAATCCAGCTCTACCGGCACAAAGCTTCCTGCCCAATGCAGATTTTTGAGCTGTTCAAGATCAGGGTTAACCGGAGGAGAGGTGAGATTTGCGTGACAGAACAACGTAAAGCGTTCGTCTCGTTGAACGGCATAGTCAAGATACTGCTGCGACATGGTTCGGCTTGCGCCATTGCTGACGGCCCCCAGAAGCTGTTCGATTGTCGGATTAAAGTAGTTTCCGAGTTCCAATTGTGGCAGCACTTCCCCCAGGTAGTGCAGCCCAATTTGTTCAGCCTGTACGTTAAAATGTCCGAGGGTACACGCCCCGTCAGAAGGGCTTAAGTAGGCCAGAATCAGTGTATTATCGTCCATTTCTTCAGCGAGAAGGGCTTCATTTTTCAGCGCCCCCTCTTCCAGCGTGAGCAACATAAAGCTCAGCATGGCGCGGGCTGACGCCAGCAGATCGCTGCCCTCTTCTGCGCGATCAAGATGGAGACGCAACGCTTCACCCAACGTTATGCGCGGTATGCTACCAGGCAGTACCGACCACTTAATGGCGATAACGCCGTTGGCAGATAAATGCGCCTGACACCATGTCAGCAACGCTTCCCGTTCGCTTTTTCCAAGAAAAGCAAAGGTCTGATGAATAATGATGTAATCTAACTCGCCAGGATCCGCGGCGAGCAAATCCCCTAATCCTGCAGCAAACAGTTCAACGTTATGACATCCCAGTTCGGCAGCAAACTTCTGCCCCTTCACGATCGCCTCTTCATCAATATCGATACCCAGAGCGATACTCTCGGGATACGCCCACGCATGCATAATCAGACGCGTCGCTGAACCACAGCCAATCTCCATTACACGGGCAAAGGCAGGCAGTGGCGTGGTCAGGTGATTAAGCACCGCAGCGGCATGAATGGTCACGGGGCTGATCCGATAATAGGGATACTGTGTCGTCACGTTTTTTCCAGATTCTCTTCTTACGGTCACAGGGCAAATGTTTCAGCGTTGATACGTGCGAATAAGCGACGATTTATATTCCTGGTATGGGCCTGCTGTGTTCCTTGCCACCCAACAGAACGCCTCATCACCCGCCTGGCTATCGAGTATTCCGCTACGCTCGACACGCGCGATCGCCAGACGGTCTTCTGGTGAAAGCGTGTCCAGACATGAAAAGAGTGCGACTTGCTCCAGACCAGGCGCATGATTGCCCCTGGCGAGGTTGGTATGGATGAACGGCACAACGCGGTCGAAATACCGTTGCGCTACGCCCCCGGGTTTTGCGTAAATAAAACCGGCAAAAACCTCTTCCCAGAAAGGTGAGGATTCGGTTTGCAGGAGCAACAGCGCCGTTTCTGGCTCACACCACGGCTTACGCACCAGCACATTAGGGTTAATGGCAATAATGGGAGTGTTAAAAACCTGGAGTGCGTGGTGCAGGAAAACGATGCGACGTGCAGCACGGACTACTGACATGCCTTCATTACGGGTTATTTGTTCATGGCTGGCAGAGAGGTTGAGCTCAGGTAGCTGTTCGCTAAGGGTCATCAGGCTATGTTTAACATCATCATTGCCGTTAATTAGATGCACGTGCACATCAAGGACGTCGCGATTGATCTCATAGAGTGAATAGAGCATCGGCACAGCGTGCTCGAAATAATCCTCGTTGTCGCACGTTACAAGCACCGTTGTTTTGGCAGCTGTGCTTTTTGCTATCCAATAATCATAGGATTGATTTTCCACCGTATGCTCGCTCACGTTAAGCGATCTAAAATCGATGTACGAATCGGGTATGCCCCCCAGCCTGTAGATGCCACAAGTTATCATCAACAGGGCTATAGGGTCTTCGCCGATTAATGCAGCGTCTGCCGTCAGAGCCTGGATAACAACCATCGCCTGGTTGAAATCATTTTCCATTAAACAGATTAACAGCAGGATTTTCAGCACAGGTGCCGAATTGCTGACCAGCGAAAGGTTGTTGTTAATTAAAAATAACGCTGAGCTGATTTCATTGACGCGGAACAGAAGCTGAATGGCGGCGACAAGATAGTGAATGTTGTCATCGGCTTTTAACGCCGACACAACATATTCTGTCAGTTGGGTATTCATCTCTGCAGAAAGAGTCTGTTTTTCGCCAATAATGGACTCATCCAGTGCGGTGTTTGCCAGCACGATAGCACATAGCATGTCTTTTAATGCCGCATCTTTTTCAGCATCCAGCCCCGTTTCAACCGCACGTATCATGGGTTCGAGGGTGGTAATATTGGCGCTCTTAAAGCTGAAGATTTCCGCCACGATGTTAGCGGGCATAACATCTGCTTCGGGGAGATCAATGAATCGGGTAAAGACATTCCGATAAAACTGACGCATGGCCCGGCTACGTGCGAATTCACTCATCTTATAACTCATCGATAAACCGTCGTCAGACGACCGGAAAAGGACATTTTAGGCAGAATAGCACTGCGTTACGGCGGGTGATGGCAGGAAAACGCTGCTAAATGCAGCCTTATTTTGAAGATTAAAGGTGGGTTTATTTCAGGATAAAAAGTGAAAAAAAAGGCTGCTGTTTCCAGCAACCTTTTTTAAATATTTGGCGTCTATTAACGCAGCAGGGACAGCATAGCCTGCGGAACCTGGTTTGCCTGAGACAGCACAGAAGTACCAGCCTGCTGCAGGATCTGCGCGCGAGACATGTTAGAAACTTCAGTTGCGTAGTCAGCGTCCTGGATACGGGACTGAGCAGCAGACAGGTTAGTGATAGAGTTGTTCAGGTTGTTGATGGTAGATTCGAAACGGTTCTGAATCGCACCCATGTTTGAACGCGCGGTATCAATTTTGGAGATAGCGTTGTCTGCAGCCGTGATGAACGCTTTTGCAGTGCTGTTATCAGTGATAGTACCGGTCAGTCCAGAGTCGAGGCTGGTTGCTTTTGCGTTGATCAGTGCGCCAGTGGTGATAGCGATGCTATCAGTTGCGCCAGTACCTGCGCCAACCTGGATGTTCAGGGAAGCTGTCTGGCTACCGTCCAGCAGTTTTTTGCCGTTGAAGTTAGCAGCGCCAGCGATACGATCGATTTCACCCAGGCGCTGAGTGATTTCAGTGCTGATTGAGGTGTAGTCAGTAGTACCGTTAGTGTCGTTCGCAGCCTGAACAGCCAGCTCACGGATACGCTGTAAGTTGGAGTTGATCTCGTTCAGGTTACCTTCAGCGGTCTGAACCAGAGAGATACCGTCGTTAGCGTTACGTGCAGCCTGAGTCATCCCTTTGATCTGAGAGTTCATACGGTTTGCAATTGCCTGACCAGCAGCGTCATCTTTAGAGCTGTTGATACGCAGACCGGAAGACAGACGCTCGATAGCGGTGCCCAGAGAAGACTGAGATTTGTTCAGGTTGTTCTGAGTGGTCAGGGACAACAGGTTAGTATTGATAACTGCCATAATTTTAATTCCTTCAAAAATGGTTTCTAGGGTCGGTGCCTAACACTCACGGCGTCTCTCACCGTCAACAAGGTTATCGACGCCCTTGCAGCAGACTTTAGAAAATATCGAAGAAAAAAATTAACACTTTGTTTTATATATATTTATTTAGCGAAATGGCACAAAGAATACCCAAGAGTTGTAAAATTATAAGGCCAATTACTTCTTTTTTACCCTCCTCAATAACGTCATGTCAGACGTTAAAAGCGAGAAAATGAACGCTTATTACGCGATTATTTTTTAAAACTCGCCGTAAACTTTTTGCAAGATGGGCCGATAAACGACTGAAACATCCATTGAAAAGGAACATTACATGGCGACTATCAGTAATCTCGGGGTGGGCGTGCCCGGCCTGTCGGATCTGTACGATAAGCTGCAGGCAGCAGAAGAGACTAAATTAACAGCGATTGCCAAACAAAAGACCACTTACGACGCGCAAATCACCGGTTACGGAAAATTACAAAGCGCCCTGACTACCCTGCAAACCGCAGCAGCAAAGCTGGCAAAGACGGATACCTGGAACTCTACGTCCGTTTCAAGCACCAACACAGCATTCTCCGCTATCAGTACCTCCAGCGCTAACGTTGGCGACGTTACTATTAATGTCAGTAAGATCGCGAAAGGCCAGGTTCTGACGACAGCTCCCGGCACCATTGACAGCAATACAAAGCAGTTAGGCGGGACAACGGGCTCCAATAGCCGAACCATTACCATCACCCAGGCAGGAGCCGACAGCAAACCGCTGACGGTAACGCTCGCCGATGGCGATACTTCACTGAACGGAATAGCGAAAGCTATCAATGCGGCCAACGGCAACGTATCAGCAAGCGTGGTGAAAGCCGATAACGGCGACTACCGTCTGATGCTGACCTCAAAAACCACGGGTACCGATTCCGATATGACGGTGACGGTGGCGGGAGACGATACGCTAAACGCGGTTATCGGAAGCGCCGCGCTAAATGTGCAGGTTAAGTCGCAAAATGCCGTCATTAACGTGAACGGTATTCAAATAGTTCGCCAGAGCAATACCATCACTGACGCGCTGCCTGGCGTAACATTAACCCTGAAAGCCCCGAGCACAGCAGATGAAACGCTTACGATAGCCCGCTCAACCGACGATAACAAAAAAGCCATTACGGAATGGGTCAATGCCTATAACTCTCTGCAGTCTACCATTGCTGCGCTGACCAAATACGAGCCGCCAGCAGTGGGTGCAACCGCCCAGTCCTCGAACAACGGCGTGTTAATGGGTGACAGTACTATCCGTGGAGTACAATCCGATCTTCGTGCTTTATTGACCAATGTACAGAGTGGCTCCTATGCCATTATGGCTCAACTTGGCATCACCCAGGACCCGGTCAAAGGCGCAGACGGCGCGATTGGCAACCTAAAAATTGATGATAAAAAATTAACCAAGATTCTCACCGACGATCCGGCTGGCGTTCAGGCCTATTTTGTGGGTGACGGAAAAAAAACCGGTTTCGCCACACAGATGAATAACACCTTGACCGATATGCTGAGCACCTCTATCGGTAAAGAAGGTGTGATTCAGAATGCGAAGGACGGTATTAACGCCACGCTCAAATCCATCGGCAAACGTTACGACGCGATGGAGTTGACCATTGAAGCCACGATGGCGCGTTATAAAAAGCAATTTAACGATTTGGATAAGCTGGTCACTAAATTCAATGGTACGGCCACTTATTTGACCCAACAGTTCAGCAGTAAGTAAGAAAGGAACCGATATGTATAGCAAATCTGGTGTACAAGCCTATCAGCAGGTAGGTCTTGAATCTGCTGTCTTGAGTGCCAGCCCGCACCAGTTGGTTGTCATGTTGTTCGACGGTATCCATAGCGCGCTTATTAGGGCGCGCCTTTTCCTTGAGCAAGGGGACATCCCGGCAAAAGGAGAGGCCCTGTCTAAGGCCATTAATATTATCGAAAATGGCCTTAAGGCTGGTTTAAATATGGATGTGGGAGGAGAACTCCCCCGCAATCTTTCTGCACTTTACGACTATATGGTACGCCGTTTGTTACATGCCAACCTGCGCAATGACATCGAGGCCATTACCGAAGTCGAGGCTCTGCTGCTCAATATTTCCGACGCCTGGAAGCAAATCGGCCCGGGTTATTCTCCCAAGCAGGATTAACTGTAATGAACGACTTCAGCTTATCCCTAAAAAAGTGGCATGCCCTTAATGCGCTTAGCAATACCATGCTAGGCCTTGCTCAATCCGGGAAATGGGATGAGCTAATTGACCAGGAGGTGGCATACGTTTCGCTGGTAGAAGAGATCAGCACGACGCCTTTTCCGCCCAACAGTAAGTCTGTTCAGGACCAGGCAATGGTGATACTGAATCAGGTGCTTCAGAATGAAATCATTCTTAAAGAGTTGCTACAGGAAAGGATGAGTGAGCTGAGCGGCCTTATTGCGCAAACCAACAAGCAAAAAAACGTAAACGTCACCTACGGTAGGCTTTCTGGCAACATTTTATTTCCCGGAGAGATGAATCAATAATACACATTAGCGATTCATCAACCATACTCCAGAAGTCTGCCAATGGCTTCTGGAGCAAGGATGATGAAAAACCCCACCCTGTTACAATGTTTTCACTGGTACTACCCTGCTGGCGGTGAATTGTGGCGAGAGGTCACGGCGCTAGCCCCCAATCTTAACGAAATCGGCATTAACATGATCTGGCTCCCGCCCGCCTATAAAGGCGCGTCAGGCGGGTATTCTGTCGGCTATGACTCCTATGACCTGTTCGATCTGGGCGAGTTTGACCAGAAAGGCAGTATCGCCACGAAATACGGTGACAAAGCGCAGCTGCTGGAAGCCATCGACGCCCTCAAGCGCAACGACATTGCCGTACTGCTGGACGTGGTGGTGAACCACAAAATGGGTGCCGATGAAAAAGAGCCCGTCCGCGTTCAGCGCGTGAACGAGCAGGATCGCACGCAGATCGACGATGAGGTCATCGAGTGTGAAGCCTGGACCCGCTATACCTTCCCTGCCCGCGCCGGGCAATATTCGCAGTTTATCTGGGACTACAAATGCTTCAGCGGCGTCGACCACATTGAAAACCCCGATGAAGACGGCATTTTTAAAATCGTCAACGACTACACCGGCGAAGGCTGGAACGATCAGGTTGATGATGAGATGGGTAACTTCGATTATCTGATGGGCGAAAATATCGACTTTCGCAATCACGCCGTCACCGAGGAGATCAAATACTGGGCCCGCTGGGTCATGGAACAGACGCGCTGCGACGGTTTTCGCCTGGACGCCGTCAAGCATATTCCCGCCTGGTTCTACAAAGAGTGGATTGACCACGTCCAGGAGGTCGCCGACCAGCCGCTGTTTATCGTGGCGGAATATTGGTCCCATGAGGTGGATAAACTTCAGGCCTATATCGACCAGGTCGAAGGCAAAACCATGCTGTTTGATGCCCCCCTGCAGATGAAATTCCACGAGGCGTCACGCCAGGGCCGGGATTACGACATGAGCCAAATCTTTACCGGCACGCTGGTGGAAGCCGATCCGTTTCATGCGGTGACGCTGGTTGCCAACCATGACACCCAGCCGTTGCAGGCGCTGGAAGCACCGGTCGAGGCCTGGTTTAAACCGCTGGCGTATGCGCTGATCCTGCTGCGGGAAAATGGCGTGCCGAGCGTCTTTTATCCGGACCTCTTTGGCGCCAGCTATGACGATACGGGTGGAGACGGTGAAACGTACCATATTGATATGCCTGTGATTGAGCAGCTCCACGAGCTGATCCTCGCGCGCCAGCGTTTTGCCCACGGCGTGCAGACGCTCTTTTTTAACCATCCTAACTGCATCGCCTTCAGCCGCAGCGGCACGGAAGACGATCCCGGCTGCGTGGTGGTGATGTCGAACGGGGACGACGGCGAGAAGGTAATTTGCCTGGGGGAAAACTACGGCAACAAAACGTGGCGGGATTTTCTCGGCAATCGCGAAGAAACGGTCACCACGGCGGCAGATGGCGAAGGGACGTTTACCTGCAAAGGCGGAAGCGTGAGCGTGTGGGTAATTGAGGATGCGTTGTAGAAACCATGCCGGGTGGCGGCTTCGCCTTACCCGGCCTACGCGAAGGCACTTTTGTAGGCCGGGTAAGCGTCAGCGCCACCCGGCAACAAACGGCTACGGTAATTTACTCTCCAGCGGATGCTTGCTCAGGTAATCGGCACACTCAACCGTTGGGCGATCGACCTTCTGCAACTCCAGCCCGTCGTACTCAAGCGTCGAGCCATCGCGCTCCAGCGGATAGATATCCAGCTTGCGCGTCACGTTGTAATAACTGTCTGAACGCAGCATGATTTTACCCGGCACGGCAATCACGCGCTGCCACTGACGGCAGTCCAGCGTATCGCCCTCTTCCGTCACCACCAGCGTGGCAATCGCTTCAGGGCTGACCATTTTGCTCTGCGGCCCTTTTGACTGCCAGTATCCCGCCAGATGCGCCGGGACAGGATGCTTGATCACCTCTTTATAATTATCGACCTGAACGCACCCGGTCAGTGCCAGCAGCGCGCCAGCAATTGCTATTTTTTTCATCATCTTTCCTGCATTCGAAGAAAAAAATATTGTGGCATTAAAGCGCTGTGGCTGCCAGCGAAGATCGACAGGTCTTAGACCTGCATCCCCATCACTTCCTGATAAGCCGACACCAGCTTGTTACGCACCTGGATCCCCATCTGCAGGGAAACCGAGGCTTTTTGCAAATCGGTCATCACATCATTCAGCGCCACGCCCGGCTCGCCGAGGGTGAACTTTTCTGCCTGCGTGCGCGCTGCGGTCTGGGTATCACTGATACGGTCAAGAGCGGCATGCAGTTGCCCTGCAAAGCTGATGCTCGGCTGCTGATCTGCCACATTCTGATTACGGGCCGTCATCGCCGTTGCCTGCAGCTGACTGATTACCCCTTCAATGCCCTGTATAGCCATGACTCTCCCCTGGATGGTTTTTTACGCGGTCAAGACTAACAGCTTGTCAATAAGATAATGGCGGTAAATAGCATGAAAAAACCAGGTTATTTGACGCATAGAAAATCACGAATCATCAAATAATGGCAGGGCCATCAATATGGAACATTTGTCGTGTTTGCCGACCCGGGAGTCAGTTTTGTTTCTCTACACGAATAACGTAAACCACCAGGATTTAAGAGGTGCGCAATGAGTGCAACAGCATCGACAGCGCCGCAGAATAAATCACTCGAGTGGATGAACCGCCTTCGCGCGAATCCTAAAATCCCGTTGATCGTGGCAGGCGCTGCCGCAATTGCGATCCTTGTAGCGATGGTCCTGTGGGCGAAAAGCCCTGATTACCGGACGCTCTACAGTAACCTTTCCGATCAGGATGGCGGCGCCATCGTCACCCAGCTGACCCAGATGAACATCCCTTATCGCTTTGCCGATAATGGCGGTGCGCTGGAGGTCCCGGCAGATAAGGTGCACGAACTGCGTCTGCGCCTGGCCCAGCAGGGGCTGCCGAAGGGCGGCGCGGTAGGCTTTGAGCTGCTGGATCAGGAAAAATTCGGTATCAGCCAGTTCAGCGAGCAGGTGAACTACCAGCGTGCGCTGGAAGGTGAGCTGGCCCGCACCATTGAAACATTAGGCCCGGTGAAGAGTGCCCGCGTGCACCTGGCGATGCCTAAACCTTCCTTATTTGTCCGCGAACAGAAATCACCTTCGGCTTCCGTGACCGTGAACCTTGAGCCAGGCCGCGCGCTGGACGAAGGGCAAATCAGCGCGGTGACGCATCTCGTCTCCAGCGCCGTGGCCGGTCTGCCGCCGGGTAACGTGACGCTGGTTGACCAGAGCGGTCACCTGCTGACGCAATCCAATACCGCCGGTCGCGATCTGAATGACGCGCAGCTGAAATATGCCGCCGATGTGGAAAGCCGTCTCCAGCGCCGTATCGAAGCGATCCTGGGTCCGGTGGTGGGCAACAGCAACGTGCACGCGCAGGTCACCGCGCAGATCGACTTCTCGAATAAAGAACAAACCGAAGAGCAGTACAGCCCGAACGGCGATGCGGCGCAGGCGGTTATGCGTTCGCGCCAGATCAACACCAGCGAGCAGATTGGCGGCGCAAACCCGGGCGGCGTGCCGGGCGCGCTGTCTAACCAGCCTGCCCCGGCTAACGCGGCGCCGATCTCTACGCCGCCGGCCAATCAGCAGAACGGCCAGCAGAATAACCAGCAGACCACCTCAACGGCGACGAACAGCGGTCCACGAAACAGCAGCCGTAACGAAACCACGAACTACGAAGTGGATAGAACGATTCGCCACACTAAACTGAACGTGGGCGATATTCAGCGTCTCTCCGTTGCGGTAGTGGTGAACTACAAAACGCTGGCGGATGGCAAACCGTTGCCGTTGACCGCCGAGCAGATGAAGCAGATTGAAAACCTGACCCGTGAAGCGATGGGTTACTCCGAGAAGCGCGGCGATACCCTCAACGTGGTGAACTCACCGTTCAACTCGGTGGAAGAGACCGGCGGTGAACTGCCGTTCTGGCAACAGCAGGCGTTTATCGACCAGCTGATGTCCGCAGGACGCTGGCTGCTGGTGCTGATTGTCGCGTGGCTGCTGTGGCGTAAGGGCGTTCGTCCACAGCTCCAGCGCCGTGCTGAAGCTGAAAAAGCGGCTCGCGAGCAGATGAATGCGCGTCAGGAAACGGAAGAAGCGGTTGAAGTGCGCCTCAGCAAAGATGAACAGATGCAGCAGCGCCGCGCTAACCAGCGCATGGGTGCCGAGGTGATGAGCCAGCGCATTCGCGAAATGTCAGATAACGATCCGCGCGTCGTGGCGCTGGTCATCCGTCAGTGGATGGGTAACGAACATGAGTAATACGCTTACGGGCACCGATAAAAGCGTCATCCTGCTGATGACCATTGGCGAAGATCGCGCGGCGGAGGTGTTTAAACACCTCTCCCAGCGGGAAGTGCAAATTCTCAGTGCGGCGATGGCCAACGTGCGTCAAATCTCCAACAAGCAGCTGACCGAAGTGCTGTCGGAGTTTGAGCAGGAAGCCGAACAGTTTGCCGCGCTGAACGTCAACGCCAACGACTACCTGCGTTCCGTGCTGGTCAAGGCGCTGGGCGAAGAGCGTGCCGCCAGCCTGCTGGAAGACATTCTGGAAACGCGCGATACCGCCAGCGGTATCGAAACGCTTAACTTTATGGAACCGCAGAGTGCCGCGGACCTTATTCGCGACGAGCACCCGCAGATTATCGCCACCATCCTTGTCCACCTCAAACGTGGTCAGGCGGCCGATATTCTGGCGCTGTTCGAAGAGCGTCTGCGTCACGATGTGATGCTGCGTATCGCCACCTTCGGCGGCGTTCAGCCTGCCGCGCTGGCGGAGCTGACCGAGGTGCTGAACAACCTGCTCGACGGCCAGAACCTCAAGCGCAGCAAAATGGGCGGCGTGAGAACGGCGGCGGAAATCATCAACCTGATGAAAACGCAGCAGGAAGAGGCCGTTATTACGGCGGTTCGCGAATTCGACGGCGAGCTGGCACAGAAAATCATCGACGAGATGTTCCTGTTCGAAAACCTCGTCGAAGTGGACGACCGCAGCATCCAGCGCCTGCTCCAGGAAGTGGATTCCGAGTCGCTGCTTATCGCCCTCAAAGGCGCCGAGCAGCCGCTGCGCGAGAAGTTCCTGCGCAACATGTCTCAACGTGCGGCCGATATCCTGCGCGACGACCTTGCCAACCGTGGTCCGGTTCGTCTGTCTCAGGTGGAAAACGAACAGAAAGCCATTCTGCTTATCGTTCGTCGTCTGGCGGAAACCGGCGAGATGGTGATTGGCAGCGGAGACGACACCTATGTCTAATGAGCTGCCGTGGAAGCGCTGGACGCCGGACGATCTGGCCCCTCCCCTCTCCGAGTTCACGCCAGCCGCGATCCCGACCGAGGCGCTTGACCCGGACGTCGAGCAGCCCGAGCTGAGCGAAGAGGAGCAGCAGGCGCAAATGCTGGCTCAGCTGCAAATGCAGGCGCACGAGCAGGGCTACAATGCCGGTCTGAACGAAGGTCGGCAGAAAGGCCACGAGCTGGGGTATCAGGAAGGCCTGGCGAAAGGGTTAGAGCACGGTATCGATCAGGCGCGCCAGCAGCAGGCGCCGATCCATGCCCGCATGCAGCAGCTGGTCAGCGAGTTTCAGCACACGCTGGACGCGCTGGACAGCGTGATTGCCTCGCGACTGATGCAGATGGCGCTGGAAGCCGCGCGTCAGGTGATCGGCCAGACGCCCGTGGTGGATAACACCGCGCTAATCAAACAAATTCAGGGTCTGCTGCAGCAGGAGCCGCTGTTCAGCGGTAAGCCGCAGCTGCGCGTCCACCCGGACGACCTGCAGCGCGTGGAAGAGAGCCTGGGCGCGACGCTAAACCTGCACGGCTGGCGTCTGCGCGGCGACCCGTCTTTACATCACGGCGGCTGCAAAGTTTCTGCCGATGAAGGCGATCTGGATGCCAGCGTCGCCACCCGCTGGCAGGAACTGTGTCGCCTGGCGGCACCGGGAGTCGTCTGATGACCGCACGCCTCACCCGCTGGCTCACCACGCTCGACAACTTTGAGACGAAGATGGCGCAACTGCCCTCTGTTCGTCGTTATGGGCGGCTGACGCGCGCCACCGGTCTGGTCCTGGAGGCCACCGGCCTTCAGCTTCCGCTGGGCGCGACCTGCGTGATTGAGCGTCAGGACGGTCTGGAAACGCGTGAAGTAGAAAGCGAAGTGGTCGGGTTCAACGGCCAGCGCCTGTTCCTGATGCCGCTTGAAGAGGTGGAAGGTATTCTGCCCGGCGCGCGCGTGTATGCCAAAAACACGTCCGGCGATGGGCTGCAAAGCGGGAAACAGCTGCCGCTTGGTCCTGCCCTGCTGGGTCGCGTGCTGGACGGCAGCGGGAAGCCGCTCGACGGGCTGCCCTCCCCGGACACCACCGAAACCGGCGCATTAATTACCCAGCCGTTTAACCCCCTGCAGCGAACCCCTATCGAGCATGTGCTCGACACCGGCGTGCGCCCGATCAACGCCCTGCTGACCGTGGGACGCGGGCAACGTATGGGCCTCTTCGCCGGGTCAGGCGTGGGTAAATCCGTCCTGCTTGGCATGATGGCACGCTACACCCAGGCGGACGTTATCGTCGTGGGCCTGATCGGCGAACGCGGTCGTGAAGTAAAAGACTTTATTGAAAACATTCTGGGCGCGGAAGGCCGTGCCCGCTCGGTGGTCATTGCCGCACCGGCGGACGTGTCGCCGTTACTGCGTATGCAGGGGGCAGCCTATGCCACCCGCATCGCCGAAGATTTTCGTGACCGCGGCAAGCACGTGCTGCTGATCATGGATTCGCTGACCCGCTACGCGATGGCGCAGCGTGAAATCGCGCTGGCTATTGGTGAGCCACCGGCGACCAAAGGCTACCCGCCTTCGGTCTTCGCCAAACTCCCTGCCCTGGTGGAACGTGCGGGGAACGGCATCAGCGGCGGCGGCTCCATCACCGCGTTCTATACGGTGCTGACCGAAGGCGATGACCAGCAGGATCCGATTGCCGACTCCGCGCGCGCGATCCTTGACGGCCATATTGTGCTGTCGCGTCGTCTGGCCGAAGCCGGACACTATCCGGCGATAGATATTGAAGCCTCTATCAGCCGCGCGATGACGGCGCTGATAACCGAGAAGCACTACGCCCGCGTGCGTAACTTTAAACAACTCCTCTCCAGCTTCCAGCGCAACCGCGATCTGGTGAGCGTGGGGGCGTATGCCAAAGGCAGCGACCCGATGCTCGACAAAGCGATTACCCTGTGGCCGCAGCTGGAGGCATTTTTGCAACAAGGCATTTTTGAACGTGCCGACTGGGAAGATTCAATTCAGGCTCTGGAGCTGATTTTCCCGCAGGTGTAACACAGGTGGAGGGCGAAGGTCATGGCGCAAAACAGCGCGTTATCAACGCTGAAAGATCTGGCTGAAAAAGAAGTTGATGATGCCGCATTGCAGCTTGGCGCAATGCGACGCGGGTGCCAGCAGGCTGAAGAACAGTTGAAGATGTTAATCGACTATCAGCATGAATATCGCACCAACCTCAATACCGATATGACACAGGGCATTGGAAGCCAGCGCTGGATTAACTATCAGCAGTTTATCCAGACGCTGGAGAAGGCGATAGATCAGCATCGCCAGCAGCTTCACCAGTGGACCCAGAAAGTCGATACCGCGCTGAATTTCTGGCTTGAGAAGAAGCAGCGACTGCAGGCCTGGCAGACCTTACAGGACCGACAGATTGCGGCAACGACCCTGGCGGAAAACCGCCTGGATCAGAAAAAAATGGATGAGTTTGCCCAGCGCGCATCAATGAGGAAACCGGAATGATCACACTGCAACAACTGCTGATGAGCGACAGCGACCTGTCAGGCGGTACGCAGACAGGAAAAGGCACCGACGGTGCACAGGACTTTCTCGCGCTGCTTGCGGGCGCCCTGTCGGACGCGACGGGCAAGGGCAACGATGCGCCCCTGACGCTGGCTGACCTGAAAGCCGCCGGCAGCAAGCTGTCCCACGTTGCTCAGGACGCCAAAGGGGATACCACCCTGCAGGCCAAAATCGCCGACCTGCTCTCGCGTCAAACTGCGCTGAATGGCGATGAAACGTCGCCCGTTACGTCGCTTGATACGCTGGTATCCGGGCTGGTGCCGCTGTCAAAGGGTGATGCCCTGAAAACGCTTAATGCGGTCAACAGCAAAGATGACGGCAAAAGCGAGCTGAGCGAAGAGGAGCTGGCCGGGTTAAGCGCGCTGATGGCCATGCTGCCGCACCAGCAGACCAGCACCTCACGTGCGGCAGGCAGTGACGGTGTGTCCGCCACCGCTACGCTGAGTTCAGCGGCGCTGACGCAAAACGGCGCGGGCCAGCCGTCCCTGAACGCGCTTCCGGGAAGCCATGATAAAGCCCAGAGTGCTGCGCCTTATCAGAGCCAGGCGAAAAACAGCGACCCGGCCCTGTCGGGTAACGCGCCGGCCACGCCGGCCGTGGCCGCAACGGCAGAGAAGCAGGAGCTTGCCAGTTCCTCCTCCTCAGCCTCACCGACGGCGACCCTGGCACCGATTATGTCCAGCCATGCGACCAGTCAGACGGCCGCCACCGTCGCCACCGCGCCGGTGTTAAGCCAGCCTCTGGGTACGCATGAATGGCAGCAGTCCCTGAGCCAGCACATCACCCTGTTCACTAAACAGGGCCAGCAGACAGCCGAGCTGCGTCTGCACCCGGAAGATCTGGGTCAGGTGCAAATTTCGCTTAAGCTGGATGATAACCAGGCACAGCTGCAGATGGTTTCTGCGCACAGCCATGTCCGTGCGGCGCTGGAAGCCGCGCTGCCGGTCCTTCGAACCTCACTGGCGGAGAACGGCATTCAGCTTGCGCAAAGCAGCGTCAGCAGCGAGAGCTTTGCCGGGCAGCAGCAGTCCTCATCCCAGCAGCAGCACCAGGCTTCGCGTTCCGGCAACACCGGCGGCTTTAATGACGAGAGCGATGAGTTACTGCCTGTCCCTGCCGCTCTGCAATCCGCCGCGCGCGGTAACAGTGCCGTAGACATCTTCGCCTAAACGCCAGAGGTAGCGTGATTATCCCCGTCTTTTCCACGCTTTGACGACAGCAGGACACGGGATAATCACCTTATTAAGCTGTACCGAAACAGGAAGCTCGTATCAGATGACTGACTCCGCTATCACCAAAAAAAGTAAGCGTTCCATCTGGATCCCGCTGCTGGTGTTGATCACGCTCGCCGCCTGCGCTACCGCGGGCTATAGTTACTGGCGTATGCAGCAGGAACCTTCGACCGCTGCGGCCAAAGCCGAACCTGCACCACCGCCGGCGCCGGTATTTTTCCCTCTGGACACCTTCACCGTGAACCTCGGTGACGCGGATCGTGTGCTGTATGTCGGTATTACGCTGCGCCTGAAGGATGAAGCCACGCGCGCGCGTCTGAATGATTATCTTCCGGAGGTGCGTAGCCGCCTTCTGCTGCTGTTCTCTCGTCAGGACGCTTCGGCGCTGGCCACCGATGTGGGTAAGCAAAAGCTGGTCGACGCCATTAAACAAACGCTGGCGACCCCGCTGGTAAACGGCCAACCTAAGCAGGAAGTCACTGACGTTCTGTATACAGCCTTCATTCTGCGGTAACGACATGGGCGACAGTATTCTTTCTCAGGCAGAAATCGATGCGCTGCTCAACGGCGACAGCGATAAAAGTGATGATCCGCAACCGGGTATTGGCGGCGATAGCGATATTCGTCCCTATGACCCGAATACCCAGCGTCGCGTGGTACGTGAACGTCTGCAGGCGCTGGAGATCATTAACGAACGTTTTGCACGTCAGTTCCGTATGGGGCTGTTTAACCTGCTGCGTCGTAGCCCGGATATTACGGTCGGTGCGATCCGCATTCAGCCGTATCACGAGTTTGCCCGCAACCTGCCGGTGCCAACCAACCTTAACCTGATTCATCTGAAGCCGCTGCGCGGCACCGGTCTGGTGGTGTTTTCCCCAAGCCTGGTGTTCATCGCGGTGGATAACCTGTTCGGCGGCGACGGGCGTTTCCCGACCAAAGTAGAAGGTCGCGAATTCACCCACACCGAACAGCGCGTCATTAACCGCATGCTGAAGCTGGCGCTGGAGTCCTACAGCGACGCGTGGAAAGCGATTAACCCGCTGGAAGTGGAGTACGTCCGTTCTGAGATGCAGGTGAAATTTACCAATATCACCACCTCCCCGAACGATATCGTCGTGAATACGCCATTCCACGTGGAGATCGGTAACCTGACCGGCGAGTTCAACATCTGCCTGCCGTTCAGCATGATCGAACCGCTGCGCGAGCTGCTGGTTAACCCGCCGCTGGAGAACTCCCGCAACGAAGACCAGAACTGGCGTGAAAACCTGGTCCGCCAGGTCCAGCATTCGCAGCTTGAGCTGGTGGCGAGCTTCGCCGATATCCCGCTGCGGTTATCTCAGATCCTGAAATTACAACCCGGTGATGTTTTGCCGATAGAAAAACCCGACCGCATTATTGCCCATGTGGATGGTGTCCCCGTGCTGACAAGCCAGTACGGCACGATTAACGGTCAGTATGCGTTACGCGTTGAGCACTTGATCAACCCGATTTTGAATTCGCTGAATGAGGAACAGCCCAAATGAGTGACATGAACAATCCGTCCGATGAAAACAGCGGAGCACTGGACGATCTGTGGGCTGACGCGTTAAACGAGCAAAAAGCGACCCCGGCCAAAAGCGCAGCGGATGCCGTATTCCAGCAGCTTGGCGGCGGTGACGTCAGCGGCACGCTGCAGGATATCGACCTGATTATGGATATCCCGGTTAAGCTGACCGTTGAGCTGGGACGTACCCGCATGACCATTAAAGAGCTGCTGCGCCTGACGCAGGGCTCCGTTGTGGCGCTTGACGGCCTGGCCGGCGAGCCGCTGGATATCCTGATCAACGGCTATCTGATTGCTCAGGGTGAAGTGGTGGTGGTGGCCGATAAATACGGCGTACGCATCACCGACATCATTACCCCGTCTGAACGTATGCGTCGTCTGAGCCGTTAAGCATGAAAACCCAGGCAACAGTATCGCAACCTTCTGCCGTTCCCGGCTCGCCTCTGCTCCAGGTGAGCGGGGCGTTGTTCGGTATTATTGCCTTTATTCTTATCGCCGCCTGGCTGGCGAAGCGCTTTGGCCTGGCGGGGAAAACCGCCGGTGCCCGCGGGCTGAAGGTCAGCGCCAGCACTACGCTGGGGCCGCGTGAACGCGTGGTCATCGTCGAGGTGGACGATGCGCGCCTGGTCCTGGGCGTCACGGCGTCAAACATCAGCGTGTTACATAAACTGCCGCCCGCCCCTGTTGTGGTGGACGAGCGTGCAGAGGCCCCTGCGGATTTCCAGTCCGTGATGAAGAGTTTGCTTAAGCGTTCCGGGAGATCCTGATGCGCCGTTTGTTATCCCTGACGCTTGCGGGCGTTGGCCTGTTTGCTCCCGCGGTCTATGCGCAACTGCCCGGTCTGGTTTCTACCCCGCTCGCGGGCGGTGGCCAAAGCTGGTCGCTTCCGGTTCAGACGCTGGTGTTCATCACCTCGCTGACGTTTATTCCGGCCATCCTGCTGATGATGACCAGCTTCACCCGCATCATCATCGTTTTTGGTCTGCTGCGAAACGCGCTCGGCACCCCTTCCGCTCCGCCAAACCAGGTTCTGCTCGGGCTGGCGCTGTTTTTGACCTTTTTCATTATGTCGCCGGTGATCGATAAGATTTACACCGACGCCTACCAGCCGTTCAGCGAAGATAAAATCTCCATGCAGGAAGCGCTGGATAAAGGCGCGCAGCCACTGCGGGAATTTATGCTGCGCCAGACGCGCGAAGCGGATTTGGCCCTCTTTGCCCGCCTGTCCAACACCGGCGAGCTGCAGGGACCAGAAGCGGTGCCCATGCGTATTCTGCTGCCCGCCTATGTGACCAGCGAGCTGAAAACCGCGTTCCAGATCGGCTTTACCATCTTTATTCCGTTCCTGATTATCGACCTGGTGATCGCCAGCGTCCTGATGGCGCTCGGGATGATGATGGTGCCGCCCGCGACCATCGCCCTGCCCTTTAAGATCATGCTCTTTGTGCTGGTCGACGGCTGGCAGCTGTTGGTCAGCTCGCTGGCGCAGAGTTTCTACAGTTAAGGAACGGCAATGACACCCGAATCGGTCATGATGATGGGCACGGAGGCGATGAAAATCGCGATTGCCGTTGCCGCGCCGCTGCTGCTTGTCGCGCTGGTTACCGGTCTGATTATCAGTATTCTCCAGGCCGCCACGCAGATTAACGAAATGACGCTGTCGTTCATCCCGAAAATCATCGCCGTGTTCGTGGCGATTATCGTGGCCGGGCCGTGGATGCTGAACCTGCTGCTGGACTATATGCGCAACCTGTTTACCAACCTGCCGTACATCATCGGCTGACCTGACGATGCTGCACTTCACCAGCGACCAGTGGGTTCAGTGGCTCGGCGTCTATTTCTGGCCGATGCTTCGCATCATGGCGCTGATCTCCACCGCCCCCATTCTCAGCGAGAAATCGATCCCTAAGCGTGTCAAAGTGGGGCTGGGCATCATCATCTCCATTATCGTCGCCCCGTCTCTTCCGCCGGTGGATATTCCGATCTTCTCGGCAAATGCGGTGTGGGTCGCCCTGCAGCAGGTGATGATTGGCGTCGCCGTCGGCTTTACCATGCAACTCGCTTTTGCCGCCGTGCGTACCGCGGGAGAACTGATTGGCCTGCAGATGGGGTTATCGTTCGCCACGTTTGTCGATCCCGGCAGTCATCTCAACATGCCCGTGCTGGCGCGCATTATCGATCTGCTCGCCATGCTGCTGTTCCTGTCGTTCAACGGCCATCTGTGGCTTATCTCCATGCTGGTGGACACGTTCCATACGCTGCCGATTGGCGAAAACCCGGTGAACAGCAACGCTTTCCTGGCGCTCACCCGCGCCGCGGGGCTGATCTTCCTGAACGGGCTGATGCTGGCGCTGCCGATCATCACCCTGCTGCTGACCGTCAACCTGGCGTTAGGTTTACTGAACCGAATGGCGCCGCAGCTTTCGGTGTTTGTCATTGGTTTTCCGCTGACGCTGACGGTCGGAATTTTATTAATGTCATTACTGATGCCACTTATCGCTCCCTTCTGTGAACATTTATTCGGCGAGATATTCAACCTGTTAGCGGATATTGTCAGCGAACTGCCTCGTAAATAATAGACCGCACTGTTGCTACTGTCTTTCTGAGGATATTCCTAAAATAAAACGCGAAAAACATCTTCCAGGATATATCTGACGCGGTTTAATTGTTTCTAACCACCTCACAATACTTAATATTTACTTTACTTTAAGAAGATTCCTGGCAAATTATACGTAACTTTACGGGATAGTGAGTCCGCCTGAAAGTCTTTGTCATGCTCACAGGTTTATTATTTTTTTCCATCCCGTATGGCTGTTTTGAGCTCTCAGGCAGATGGTGAATTATCGTTACGCATTGAGTGAGGGTATGCCATGTCAACGATCATTATGGATTTATGCAGCTACACCCGGCTAGGGTTAACCGGGTACCTGGCAAGCAGAGGGGTAAGAAAGAGAGACATCAACGATGCACACACCGTTGACGAACTCGCAGCCGCTTGTGACGAACTAAAACCAGGCGTGGTGTTTATTAATGAGGACTGTTTCATTCACGATCCAGCCAACAGTCAGCACATTAAGCAAATCATTAATCAGCATCCAAAAACCCTGTTTATTGTTTTTATGGCGATCGCGAATATCCATTTCGATGAGTATTTGTTGGTCCGTAAAAATTTATTGATCAGTTCTAAATCGATTAAACCCGAGTCGCTGGATGACATTTTGGGTGATTATTTGAATAAAGAAGTTAAAAATGTAGGAGCGGTTAACTTACCCACCCTATCATTAAGCAGGACTGAATCAAGTATGCTGCGAATGTGGATGGCGGGACAAGGAACTATTCAGATCTCCGACCAGATGAATATTAAAGCGAAAACCGTTTCATCACACAAAGGAAATATTAAACGGAAAATTAAAACGCATAATAAGCAAGTGATCTACCACGTGGTACGCCTGACCGATAATGTGACGAACGGGATTTTCGTCAACATGCGTTAGTCGCTTAAGACCCTGTGCACCCTACCTTTGATCTCTGGCCTGGCCAGAGATTTTTGCTTCTGCAGAGGGTGTCGGGCACGCGATGTGCTACCCGACGCCGTGTTAGTCTGCTTTCTCAACAAAAATACCGTCCGGATGCCCCAGTTCGTTAAAAAACCAAATGCCGAGCGGGTAGTCTTCCAGTGATACCAGGTACATTGTACCTTCGCTAAACTCTTCAATTGCCAGCACCACACCCGGGCGGCGCGGCCCACCGTCCGTTTTAACGGTTACCCGATCGTTGACCTTCATACATTCCTCCTCTGGTTTTGAGCCAGTGTAGAACAAAACGCAAAATCGCACATCGCCGCCCGGCGTGAATGGCGTTTTTATGCACAGGCTATACTTAACCCTGGACACGTTTGCAGGTTGATAGAGGAGTCCCGCAATGAAGACCGATAAAGAGTACAGCGATACCATCAAGCGCGAAGTCGAGGTGGATGTCGATGCCCTGCTGGCCGCCATCAATGAGATCAGCGAGTCAGAAGTGCGCCGCACGGACGACAATTCGGACCGCGTCATTGTCAACGGAAGGGATTATCACACCTATCGCGAGCTGGCGGAGGCCTTCGAGCTCGATATTCACGACTTTAGCGTGTCGGAAGCCAATCGTTAGGGCGAAAAAAATCCCGGTCATGGGGATGACCGGGATCAAAACTTGCTTATGCAAGAAGCACTTGAAAATTCGTTACACCAGGAAATCTGATGTACATGCCACACTATCCCCAACGAATTTGTCTGACAAGCATATATTCTTAGGATGAATATAATATTTTTAACATAATGCTTTTGGTTATGAGCAATAACATACGCCGAATGCGGGTTTGCCAGGGAATACTCTCATTTCTCCGGTTAACAATTCGGATATTTTTTAGGAATTTTCTTAGAGAGAAACGCATCCGTCACCGGGAGTCACTATGCCTTCACTGCGGGATACCTTGCTGATTTTTTCCGACCTGGATGGCTCGTTGCTGGATATTCATACCTATGACTGGCAACCCGCCATGCCCTGGCTGGACAGGCTGCAGGATAACCAGATTCCGATCATTCTCTGCAGCAGCAAAACCGCGGCAGAGATGCTGGATATTCAGCAGGATCTGGGGCTGGAAGGCCTGCCGTTTATTGCCGAGAACGGCGCGGTGATTCAGCCTGACGTGCGCTGGGACACTATCCAGCGTCAGATTAGAGGGATGACGCACCGGGATATTCGTCCGCGGATCGAGCAGATTCGCCTGCAGACGGGCTTTAAATTCACCACCTTTGACGATGTGGATGAGCACGTTATTAGCGAGTGGACCGGACTGACGCGCTACCGTTCGACGCTTGCCCGCAAGCACGAAGCCTCCGTCACGCTGATCTGGCGCGATACCGACGAGAACTTGCTTCAGTTTGAAGAGGAACTGGCGCACAGCGGCCTGCAATGCCTGCAGGGGGCGCGCTTCTGGCATATTCTGGACGCCCGCTGCGGTAAAGACGTGGCGGTTAACTGGCTGATTGAACGGTATCGCGAGCAGGAAGACATAGAACCCACCACGCTGGGGCTCGGCGACGGTCCCAACGATGCGCCGCTGCTCGACAGCATGGACTTCGCGGTGGTGATCAAGGGGATTAACCGCCAGGGCATCACGCTACGGGACGATAACCCCGCGCGGGTGTATCATACCCAACAGCCCGGGCCTGCGGGCTGGCAGGAGGGGCTGGATCATTTCCTGTCCTGATCCCGCCACACAACCCGGTTACGCCCGCTCTGCTTGGCCTGATACAGCCGGGCGTCCGCCACGGACTGCAGCTGTTCAAAATCGTAATTGCCCGTTTCATCCGCGCTGCTGACGCCCAGTGACGCGCTGATGCGCAGGGTTGTGCTCTTCTTCACCAGGATCTCCTTACTGTTGATTCGGCAACGAATGCGTTCGGCGACGCCTCTCGCCTCCTCCAGACCAAGACCGGGAAGGACCACACAAAACTCTTCGCCACCGACGCGTCCGGCCACGTCATTCTTGCGTAACGCGCTGGCAATCACGCCTGCCGTATGGGAAAGCACCTTATCACCGGCCTGATGGCCGAAACGGTCGTTGATGTTTTTAAAATAGTCGAGATCGATCTGAATCACCGAGAACGGCAGCGACTGCTGACGACAGGTTTCCGCCAGCAATTTTGCGCGGTCGAACAGCGCGCCGCGATTATTCAATCGGGTCAGCGGATCGTGCCAGGCCTGCCACTGGAGCGAGTGCTGAAGCGTATACATGTTACTCACCATCCGACGGATCACCAGCCACGAGATCAACAGCATGGCGGTAAAGAGCGCCCACAGCAGCGCCAGCACAATGCTGATACTGCCGAAGTCGTCCTGCACCCCTTCGTGCAGGGTGTGGATCCGCAGGACGACGCCATCGAAGTGATCGAGCCGTTCCCAGGTGATAAACCGGCTCCCGAGGCGGATACCGCCGCCGGTATCATGTTCAATCGCCTGGGCAATCTGCGCCGTTTCGCGTTCGTCAAACTGGTTAACCGGACTTCCCGCGTGGGCTGAGGTAGCAATCATATTAAGCCGGGTATCGTACAGCTGATACTCCCCCTCCGTCCGGTCTTCCGTCGCGTCGGTCAGCAAACGCTGCATCGTGTCTAATGTAAAATCCATCGCCACGACGCCGTACCAGTAATGATCGAAATAGATGGGAACGCTGGCGGTGATCGTGCGTTCATCCCCGGTCCAGGATGAAGGCGTGGAGATAAACCAGCGCACGGCGCGGGCGCGGTTGTTACGTTCTGACTGCTGGGTAAACCAGGACTGGGTGACCAGATTATAATAGCGGGCGGTAATATCACCCGCCCGATCCGGCGTATCCGTGGAAAGGAAAAAACCGGCGCGGGAGACGTAGATCACCCGCGCTTCCGTTTGCGCTCTTGATGACGCCAGCCTGAGCAGATACCCCACTTCGAGCGCGGCAGAAATTTCATGACTGATGCGCTCAGCGTCCCGGTTCAGAAGCGTGGTTTTATCCACGAACGCATCCGAGACCCCGTTGATGGGAAGGGTGCGCTTTTTATCAACAGCGAGCTGCCAGGTGGGGAGCATGCGGACGGTGTTAAAGCGTGACACCGCATCCTGTAGGACATCAAAGGCCAGCGGCGTCTCGATTGCATCATGCATACCCTGGCGAAATAACAGCATCCTGTCGACGCTGTTCTGTAACTGCCTGTCCAGCGAACTGGCCACCGTATCCAGATGATTGCGCTGGCTGGAGATGTACGCCTCTTCCAGCACCACCACCTCACGCCAGGTCAGGAGCGTGGAAAACACCAGAACGATCAGAAAACAGAGATTAACAATCCGCCCCGGATTGCTACGCTTATGCAGCCATTGCAAAAAAGTTTGTCTTACAACAAAGGTATCGCGCTGCACACACACTCCCTGATTACTGCTCTATACCCGAAACCTGAGATAAAAACGCCCGGCAAAGCCGGGCGTTATGTGATTAAGCCTTGTCCCGTTTGTGCTGCCCGTCCCCCGGCTGAAGCTCATCTTCACGGAATGCTTCCCGCTTGATGCTATAGCCATCGTGCCACCGGCATTCCACCATTCCGCTGGAATACCCGGTGACGATCATACGTGGGCCGCCCTTTTTAGGCTTAACTTCATCACTGACCAAAAAGACCATACCTGCCTCCTGTATCAGGGTGAAACTGTTTCAATTTAGACGAGGAATGGTCTTTTTGCATCCTGCTGACGGTAACAATTAGTGCGACGTGCCGCGAATTTTCTCAACCAGCTTCACTGCCGCAACGACGATAGCGCCAATGATAAAGCCCAGCACCAGGTTCAGCAGCGTGGGCAGAATCGCCGCGATAACGGCCCCCTGCGTGGAGGAGAAATGTTCGATGGCATGGTGCAGCGGCGCAATGCCGTGAACCACAATTCCGCCGCCTACGAGGAACATCGCCAGCGTGCCCACCACCGACAAACTCTTCATCAGCCAGGGTGCCAGCACCAGCAGGCTTTTGCCTATGCCTCTTGCCACCGCGCTCGACTTTTCTTCCAGCCAGTAGCCAATATCGTCCAGCTTGACGATCAGTCCCACCAGACCGTACACGCCCACGGTGACCAGAATCGCGATGCCGGAGAGAATCAGGACCTGATTCAGGAGCGGCGCGTCAGAGACAATCCCCAGCGTAATCGCGACGATTTCCGCAGACAGGATAAAGTCGGTCCGAATGGCGCCTTTGACCTTATCGCGCTCGAAGGTTTTCGGATCCTGCGCGGCCAGCGCTTCAAGACGCTGCTGGCGCACCTCCGGCGTATCGCTCTGCTTGCGCGCGCTAAAGGAGTGCAGCACCTTCTCCACGCCCTCGAAGCAGAGAAATGCCCCACCAATCATCAGCAACGGCGTGATGGCCCAGGGAATAAAGGCGCTGATCAGCAGCGCCAGCGGCACCAGGATCACCTTATTCAGGAAGGAACCTTTCGCCACGCCCCACACCACCGGCAGTTCACGGTTTGCCCTCACCCCACTCACCTGCTGAGCGTTAAGCGATAAATCATCGCCCAGCACGCCTGCGGTTTTCTTCGCCGCCAGTTTCCCCATCACTGAAATGTCGTCCAGTAGGGTGGCTATATCATCCAGCAATGTTAATAAGCTACTTCCTGCCAAAATCTTAATCCTTCATTTTTTGGTAATTAAGTGAATAGTATGGAGCAAAAGCGCAAACCCGGAAACAGGCACCTTACGTCAACAAAAAATTCACATCAGCTACACAATTAAAGGGCTCGCCAGCGCGATAGTTTTCGCGTTTACTATCAGCGACCTTTTTATTTCGACGTGAGGGATTATGCGTTTCCGGCAATTGCTACCGCTCATCGGGGCACTCTTTTCGCTGTACATCATCTGGGGCTCAACCTACTTTGTCATTCGCATCGGCGTGGAAAGCTGGCCGCCGCTGATGATGGCGGGCATCCGCTTCCTTTCGGCGGGTATCCTGCTGCTGGCCTTCCTGATGCTGCGCGGGCATAAGCTTCCCCCGCTGCGCCCGATGCTGAATGCCGCCCTGATCGGCCTGCTGCTGCTGGCAGTGGGGAACGGGTTTGTGACGATTGCCGAGCACCAGAACGTCCCGTCCGGGATCGCCGCCGTGGTCGTTGCCACCGTACCGCTGTTTACCCTCTGCTTCAGCCGTCTTTTCGGCATCCGCACCCGCAAGCTGGAATGGCTGGGGATTGGGATTGGGCTGGCCGGCATTGTTCTGCTCAACAGCGGCGGCAACCTGAGCGGGAATCCGTGGGGCGCGGTGATTATCCTGATCGGCTCGATGAGCTGGGCGTTCGGCTCCGTCTACGGGTCGCGTATCGAACTGCCGACCGGCATGATGGCCGGTGCGATTGAGATGCTCGCCGCGGGGATTGTCCTGCTGCTGGCCTCCACCCTGACGGGAGAAACGCTGACCGCGCTGCCGGACCTGTCGGGCTTTCTCGCGGTGGGCTACCTGGCGCTGTTTGGCTCTATCATCGCCATTAACGCCTATATGTTCCTGATCCGCAACGTCTCCCCGGCGGTCGCCACCAGCTACGCCTACGTTAACCCGGTCGTGGCCGTGCTGCTCGGGACAGGCCTGGGAGGAGAAACGCTCTCGCCTGTGGAATGGATTGCTTTAGGGATCATCGTGTTTGCCGTCGTGCTGGTCACGCTGGGCAAATATCTGCTGCCGGCAAAACCGGTGGTCACGCCTTGTGAGGTGGAGAAACCGTAAGCAGGTGAATACCCTGCGTGTCGATCTGCGCGGTCTGGCCGCCGCCGCAGATCCACTCCTCCAGCCGTTCGCGCAGATCGGTATCGTTCAGCTTTAATCGGCCTCTCAGCGCACACTCCCAGACGATCAGCACCCGCCAGCCCTGCGCAATCAGCGCGGTGAGATCCCGTTTGTCACGCTCGACGTTTTTACCAATCTTATCCAGCCAGAAATCGGTGCGCGTCGCGGGGACTTTAAACAGGTAGCAGTCGTGATGGTGCCAGAAGCAGCCGTGAGTAAAGATGATGCACTGCCAGGCGTCGAGGACGAAATCGGGACGACCCGCCAGCGCGGGCTCCTGCACGCGATAGTCAAACCCTGCCTGCGTCAGCAGCGCGGCCAGGCGCTTTTCAATGGCGGTGTCACGCGTGCCGATGGCACGCATGTTTTTACTGCGCGTGGCCTTATCGTGAACGTCCGTCATTGACGGCCTCACTCTGGCGTAGCGCCACCGCCTGTCTGATGCGCGGAGCCAGCAGCTTTGCGACAGCCGCAAACGCGGGAACGACGACCGAGTTACCAAACTGGCGGTACGCCTGGGTGTCTGAAACCGGAATGCGGAAACCGTAGCCTTGCGGCGTTTCAAAGCCCATCAACCGGGCGCATTCCCGCGGCGTTAAGCGCCGTGGGCGATGACGCTGGTTGTGCGGATCGTCGAAATCTTTTTCACCCAGCGCTTTGTCCCAGCCTCTGTCGATCAGGATTTCCGCGCCGTCTTTATAGTAGCGAGCAGACAGCGTACGGGTGACGCTGTGCGGATCGTTCGGGTTGACCATCCCAAAACCGAAGCCGTTGCCTTTCGCCTGATGCTTCTTGGCATAGCGGTAGAGGTATTTCCACAGCACCGGGGTAAGGATAAATTTCGCGTCGACGACCGGTTCCAGCAGGTCGGCCACGGTAGGACGGCGCTCGGGATACAGAGAAGGAATATCCCGCAGGGTGAAATCCCCCTTCAGATTGAGATCGCGGCGGAAGCCCACCAGCACGATACGTTCGCGATGCTGGGGCAGGAAATGTTTCCCATCAATAATTTTAGGATCGTCCGCACCCATGTCCTCTGCATCGGCCACGTCATAACCCAGCTCATCCAGCGTTTGCATGATAATGCGGAAGGTTTTCCCGCCGTCGTGGCTTTTTAAGTTTTTGACGTTTTCCAGTACAAAAATGGCCGGACGACGGGCGTCAATAATGCGCGCCACGTCAAAAAACAGCGTTCCCTGCGTATCGCAGGCGAAACCGTGGGCGCGTCCGAGGGCATTCTTCTTGGAGACGCCGGCCAGCGAAAAAGGCTGGCACGGGAAGCCGGCCAGCAGCACGTCATGCGCGGGGATCGTCTGACGAATATGCTCGGCGGCCTGCTCATCGCTCACGCCGCTTTTATGGCTCAGGGTGACATCGCGAATATCGGCGTTGAAATGATGCTCGTGCGGGTCGCAGTACCAGTTGGCCTTATAGGTACGCACGGCGTGCTTGTTCCACTCGCTGGTAAATACGCACTGTCCGCCGATAGCTTCAAAACCGTGCCGAATACCGCCGATACCGGCAAACAGATCGATAAACCGGAAGGCATAGTTCGGGTGCGCGGCAGAAGGTCGCGGAAGCAGGTTTTGCAGATAACGAAACTCGCCTTCACTCAGGCGACGCCCTGCTCGCTCGCTGGTCAGCAGACGTTTAAGGATCGCCGGGCTCCAGTGGCTCTCGCCGTGCGCCACCAGCAGACTGGCCAGCGTTTTAGCATCATAGATATCCAACAGCTGGCGCAGTAAGGCCTGCACCGTTGCCGTTGATTTCTCAGCCTGCGCGGGCGCGGGCTCTTTCACTGCTCGATTTTCCTGCATTCTTTTAACCGGAGAGTAAAGACTGGGAACAGATTACCACAGTTCAGTTGCGCAAACTGCGACGGAAGCGGCTCAGCACCTGGCTATCCAGCCCGAGGCAGTCGCCGTGTAATTCGGCGCTGAGTTTCGCCATAAACTGGATCAGGAAATCGGCATTGTAACGTGCCAGTTCGCGGCCCATTTCCGTCTGCATTGTATCAGGCAAACGCAGCAGCTTGGTCTGAAAATGGTCGAGGGCAAATGCCCTATCGTCGAGGGATCGCGCATCGGCAAAGGGATCGTCCGCGTCAAATAGCGGCACGCCCAGCGCGCCCGAGACGGCAAAAACGCGCGCCAGGCCGATAGCACCTAACGCTTCCAGCCGGTCAGCGTCCTGCACTATTTTGGCTTCCATACTCTGCGGCGCGATTTCGGCGCTAAAGCTGTGCGCCTCAATCGCGTGCGCGACGGCGGCAATATGCTCTGGCGGAAAGTCCGGAAAGTCGCGGCGCAGAATGTCGCTCGTCTTACGCGCGGCGAGCCTTGACGACTGACTGCGTTCGGGATGATTTTTCGGCGGGCTGACAATATCGTGAAAATAGCATGCGGCCAGAATCACCCGCGGCTCGACCGCGTGGTGAACCATGATTTTTTGCGCCGTCATCCAGACCCGTCGAAAATGCGAAATATCATGTGCGGTATCGTCGTTCTGATGATTTTCCTTGAGCCAGCGCTCAAAGCCATGCTGCCACCGGGCCAGTTCCATCGTCATGTCCTGTTGTTAAAAAGAGGATGAATTATAACATAGCCAAATTAAATAAATTAAAAAATAGAAATGCGAAATATTTAATAATAATCACACCTTATAAATTCAATTAATTAATTCACTGGAAAAATAAAGAGATTTATAGAAATAATTTGAAATATTTCAGCGAATTTTATTACATTTATTTTTGAAACTAAATCACATCTCCTGGAATAGTATCAACCCTGTAATTACGGAGGGTAATTACATATATTCATATAAATTATCTTTAAAGGGAATATATAATGAAAAGAAAAGTTCTGGCAATTCTTGTACCCGCGTTATTAATGGCAGGCGCAGCAAATGCGGCTGAAATGTACAACAAAGACGGCAATAAAGTTGACCTGTACGGTAAGGTTGATGCGCGTCATACCTTCTCTGACAACCCTGGCGACGACGGCGATGAAACCTATGTACAGATTGGTTTCAAAGGCGAAACCCAGATCACTAACGACCTGACCGGTTACGGCCAGTGGGAATATAAAACCTACGCTAACGATACCGAAGGCGCGGGTGATAAATCCTTTAACCGTCTGGCATACGCTGGCCTGAAATTTGGCGAATACGGTTCATTTGATTATGGTCGTAATTACGGCGTCGTGTACGACGTTGAAGCGTGGACCGATATGCTGCCTGTATTTGGCGGTGATTCCTACACCTGGACTGATAACTTTATGACTGGCCGTGCTAACGGTCTGGCTACCTACCGTAATAGTGATTTCTTCGGTCTGGTTGAGGGTCTGAATATCGCGCTGCAGTATCAGGGCGCAAATGAAGATCAGTTTGCTCAAGAAGACCAGGAAGGCACGAAAAATGGTCATAAAGATGTACGCTTCCAGAACGGTGACGGCTTCGGTATGTCTACCTCCTATGACTTCTCTGGCGATCTCTCCGGTCTGAGCCTGGGGGCGGCGTATTCCTCTTCTGACCGTACTAACAAACAGGAAGCGGCAGGCCAATACAGCGCGCATTATGCGAGCGGTAAAACAGCTGAAGCGTGGACTCTCGGCGCGAAATACGACGCCAATAACGTCTATCTGGCGATGATGTACGCTGAAACCCGCAACATGACGCCTTATGGTGATTATGGTATCGCGGATCAGACTCAGAACTTCGAAGCGGTTGCACAGTACCAGTTCGACTTCGGCCTGCGTCCATCCCTGGCATGGGTTTACTCTAAGGGCAAGGACATGACCTATCCAGGCAACGCCAGTAACCCTCAGGGTCAGCATGGAGACATGGACCTGGTTAACTACATCGACCTGGGTATGACCTACAGCTTCAATAAGAACTTCTCTACCTATGTTGACTACAAAATCAACATGCTGGACAACGATGAAAGCTTCTACGAAGCCAACGGTATTTCC
>OJUA01000005.1_pt1 | contig 94906 bp, 86 predicted proteins | sample 1599821 | NCBI WGS metagenome assembly OJUA01 (sample SAMN04436921, study PRJEB24849) | human gut metagenome | biome: human gut; feature: NICU; material: stool | host: Homo sapiens | place: USA: Saint Louis, MO | collected 2012-05-14
CATTCTGTTCCTGGTGGTGGTGTACAGCATCATCTTCTACGGCATCAAAACCTGGATGAAAGTGCGCAACATCGATGGCCGCACGGATAAAGAAACCCCGTACGTGCCGGTACCGGAAGGCGGCGTGAAGACCTCTTCACACCACTAAAACAATGGCGGGCGGCGCTGCGCTGACCCGCCCTACAACGGTACTGTAGGCCCGGATCGCTGCGCGCCACCGGGCTTTTTCTTATCAGGACACGTTATGTTTGGTAACTTAGGCGAAGCAAAAAAATACCTCGGTCAGGCGGCGAAAATGCTGATTGGCATCCCGGACTATGACAACTACGTTGAGCATATGAAGACCAACCATCCGGATAAGCCGTACATGACCTACACCGAATTCTTCCGCGAGCGCCAGGAAGCGCGCTACGGCGGAAGTGGAGAAGGCGGCGTCCGCTGCTGCTAAAGGAGAGACCATGACCCCGATTGCCGTTACCCTGCTGACCGGTTTCCTCGGCGCCGGTAAAACCACCCTGCTGCGCCATATTCTGAACGAGCAGCACGGCTTCAAAATCGCCGTCATCGAAAACGAATTTGGCGAAGTCTCCGTAGACGATCAGCTGATTGGCGACCGCGCTACCCAGATCAAAACCCTGACCAACGGCTGCATCTGCTGCACCCGCTCTAATGAATTAGAAGACGCCCTGCTTGACCTGCTCGACAGCCGCGATCGCGGGGAAATCGACTTTGACCGCCTGGTGATCGAGTGCACCGGCATGGCCGACCCCGGCCCGATCATTCAGACCTTTTTCTCGCACGAGATCCTTTGCCAGCGCTACCTGCTGGACGGCGTCATTGCCCTGGTCGATGCGGTCCACGCCGACGATCAGATGAACCAGTTCACCATCGCCCAGTCTCAGGTGGGCTACGCCGACCGCATCCTGCTGACCAAAACCGACGTGGCGGGCGAAAGCGTTAAGCTTCGCGAGCGCCTGACGCGCATCAACTCCCGCGCGCCGATTTACACGGTGACGCACGGCGATATCGACCTGTCTCAGCTGTTCAACACCAGCGGCTTTATGCTGGAAGAGAACGTCACCACAAAACCGCGCTTCCACTTTATGTCCGACAAGCAAAACGACGTGGCGTCGATTGTGGTGGAGCTGGATTATCCGGTGGACATCAGCGAGGTCTCCCGCGTAATGGAGAAGCTGCTGCTGTCGTTTGCCGACAGGCTGCTGCGCTATAAAGGGATGCTGTGGATTGACGGCGAGCCGAACCGCCTGCTGTTCCAGGGCGTGCAGCGCCTGTACAGCGCCGACTGGGACCGACCGTGGGGCGATGAAGCGCCGCACAGCGTGATGGTGTTTATTGGTATCCAGCTGCCGGAGGAGGAAATTCGGGCGGCGTTTGCGGGTCTGAAGAAATAGCCTCCCCGCTTAACTATGCGCTCCGAACAATCCCCTCTCCCCTGTGGGGAGAGGGGTGAGCGGTAAACTTATTTCACCGCCTCCGGCAGCGTCACAATCCACAGCTCGCTGTCGGACTCCGGCTTCTTCAGCGGCTTCACGCTGAGCGTGGTTTCCACCGGTTTATCCTCCAGCGTCAGCTTGCCTTCCGCGTTCACCCGGTAATCCTTAAGCTTCTTGCCCTCGACCGGGTTTTGCATCGCGACCTTCACGCCAAAATCGTTATCGTTCGCCACCGCAAGCGTTTTGCTGTCGATCAGCGCCAGTCCTTCAGCCTTCTCCTGCTGCCAGCCCAGCGCGCGGAGATCGACCACCTGCGTTTTTGCCGCAAGGGTAATGCCGCGCTGCGCCAGGGTTTTCTCATCATCAAACTCCGGGTACTCGCCCGGCTTGTCGAAGGCGGAAAGATCGCTCGCCTTGCTGAGATCCACCTTGTAAATCAGGTTGCGCATCCCGTCGTTTTTATCGCTTCCCTGCTCAATCAGCAGGATGTGCTGATTATCGAGCGCCACGATGTCGCCGATTTTGGCATCGCTGTTTTTGTCGTAGGCCGCGCTGTCGATAGGGTAACCGTACATCGCGGTTTTGCCGGTCGCCGGGTCGAAGCTCACCAGACGGGTGAACAGCGCCTGCTTTTTGCTCTTCCCGTCGATGTCCAGCGTGCTTTGCACGGCGGCGATAATCCGTCCGTCCGGCATCCGGGTCAGGCCTTCAAAGCCCCGGTTGGGCTGGCGCCATTTGATGATGTTTGGCAGACCGCCCGCGATAGATTTTTCCCCTTCCGCGGCCTGCGGCCCGTGGATCGCGAGGATCTTGCCTTTGCTGTCGACGTTAATCAGGAACGGGCCGTACTCGTCGCACAGCCAGTAGCCGCCTTTGCCGTCAGGCGTGATGCCTTCCGTATCCAGTCCGCGGTTATCACCTTTCAGGACCTTGAGGGTGTCGCTGAACGCCACTTCATTGGTGGAGCCAATCACGCCGCTTTGCAGCGGCAGACCGTTAATCTCGCCTTTATCGTCATGCAGCGGGCGGGCATCAACCGCCTCCGCTTTGCCGTTCTGGACGCGGATGGTCATCAGGAGCGGCGCGAAATCCGGCGTAACAAAGATTTTGGCTTCGTTTTTACCCATTTTTGGCGCATCGGCGTTGGGACCGCGATCGGTCACGGTCGCAAACGTCAGGGCATCGCCCTGCTTGCCCGTAAACAGCAGGCCAGAACCAATCCCCACCGGGAGCCCGTTCGGGAACGCATCGGCAAACGCGCCGCTGTATTTCACATGGAAGCCGTCAGGGAAGCTGACGATATAGCGCTCAGCGGTAGGCTGCGCAGCCAGGCCAGAGAAAGAGAGCGCACAACCGATAAGCACAGGAATAATTTTTCTTTTCATATTGTTAGTGTCCAGTGAGTGAAGCCAACAACGTAAAGAATAAACGTGTCAGAAAAATGACATAGAAAGGCAACCGGCGTGCGCGGGTGAACGTATATTCATTGCCCTGAAATGTAAGGTTGTGTTGTATTATGTGACATCTGAAATACTTCTGGAAATTATTAGAAACCCAATTAATTCACCTCTAATCACTATCCCTTCCTCGTTCAGTTTATGTTTAGTCAAAAAATTAAACGGTGCCTAAACGTCCGAACATCACGCGTTGACACCTCGACAATCAAACATCGATGCAACATTTCGAATAAAAAAGTTAACAATCTCAGCATAAAACAGCGACCTTCATCACATTTGCAGTCATAAACATCGCTTGTTAAGGTGCCCCCAGATGAATTTAATGACGAGGCATAAAACATGAAAAAACTGAATATCCTTCTTCTTTCTGCTCTGACCGCCCTCTCGGGTTCCGCTCTGGCAATGGGCGGCAGCATTGAGCAGGGTAAAAACTTTACCAACCTCAACCTCGAGATGGGGAAATCCTCATCCGGGCTGTATGCCGAAAGCAACTGGCTTAAAAACACCGATGACGGTACCCAGACCGGCGGCGTGGGCGCAGGCTACAACCTGGAAGTGGGCCCGGTAATGCTGAATGCAGGTGCCAAAGCCATTTACATCGGCCCGAAGAAAGGCGATAACGGCGTGGCGTTCCCGATCGGCGGCGGTGTGAACGTTGCCCTGACCGACAGCATCCACGTGTACGGTGAAGGCTACGTGGCGCCAGAAGGGCTGAACAACAGCGTGAAAAACTACGTGGAAGCCAACGGCGGCGTAAGCTGGACGCCAATTACGCCTGTGACCCTGAAAGTGGGTTACCGCCACGTGAGCGTTGATGGCAAGGACGGCCGCCCTGGCCACACGCTGATTGACGGCGCATATGTAGGCGGTGGAGTCACCTTCTGATGAAACACCGCATGACCGCGCTTTGCGTTCTGAGCCTCACGCTGATGCTCACCGGCTGCGTCCAGTACAAATGGGTGAAACCGGGCGTCAGCGATGCGGAAATGAATAAAAAGCTCACGGAATGCGAAGCGCAGGCGCTGATCGATCTTCCCCCGGATAACGTGGTGACCGGTTCGAGCTCGGAAAAAACGGACAAATCGAAAAAGAAAAAGGATATTTCCACGAGCTACACGGTTGAAGACGCGAATGAATATCGCCGGGATACGCTGGTTGACAGCTGCATGTTCAAAAGCGGCTGGGACAAGATCGAAGTGCAATAACTCCATAAAAAAACCTGCCGGCTGGCAGGTTTTTTTTATGGCCTCTTACTGACGCACCACCACCAGCTTCTGGTTCACAAACTCTTTGATCCCCAGATCCGACAGCTCGCGTCCGTAACCGGAGCGCTTCACGCCGCCGAACGGCAGCTCTGGCGCGGTATCGGTGAGCCAGTTGATATACACCATCCCGGTCTCAATCCGCGACGCCATCTTCTTCGCGCGCTCGATATTCTGGCTGAATACCGCCCCACCCAGGCCGTAGTGTGAGTCGTTCGCCAGCGCGACCGCCTCGTCGTCGTTTTTTACCACGTACATCTGCGCCACCGGGCCGAAGAACTCTTCAAAGTACGCCGGGTTGTCGCGCGAGATATTCGTCAGGATCGTCGGTTCGAAGAAGCTCCCCTCACGCTGCACCGGCTTGCCGCCATAGTGCAGCGTCGCGCCGTTTTTCACCGCCTCGTTGACCTGTTTGGTCAGCGTTTCCAGCGCATCTTTCGACGACAGCGGCCCCAGCGTGGTGCTTTCGTCGAGCGGATCGCCAATCTTCACCTGCTTAAACGCCTCGGTGAATTTGCTCAGGAAGGCGTCGGCGATCTTTTCATGCAGGATAAAGCGCTTCGCCGCGGTACAGACCTGCCCGGCGTTGTTGAGCCGCGCATTCACGCCAATCCTGACGGCTTTGTCCAGGTCCGCATCGTCCAGCACCACGAACACGTCGTTACCGCCCAGTTCAAGGGTGGATTTCTTGATGTGCTTCGCCGCCTGCGCGGCCACCACGCTGCCGGCTTTTTCAGAGCCGGTCAGCGCTGCACCCTGCACGCGATCGTCAGCAATGATGTTCGCCACCTGCTCGGACGAAATAAACAGGTTGGTCCACGCCCCTTCCGGCGCCCCCGCCTCACGCACCAGGTGGGCAAAGGTCTCGGCGCAGTGCGGCACGATGCTGGCATGCTTGGCGATAACGGGGTTACCCGCCGCCAGGTTTGGCGCCAGAACGCGCATCAGCTGGTAATACGGGAAGTTCCACGGCTCAACGGCCATCAGCACGCCGATGGGGTGATGTTCCACCCACGCTTCCCCAAGTTCGGATTGATACTTCACCGGGGCCAGGAACTGCTTCGCGTTGTCGGCGTAGTAGCGGGCGATCTGCGCGCACAGCTTCACTTCGCCACGGCTCTGTTCGATGAGCTTACCCATCTCCTGACTGGCAATTTTCGCCAGCTCCTCGGTGCGCTCGTCGATCAGATCGGCAAGCTTATGCAGCACCGGCAGGCGCTGGCTGATGTCGCCTTTCGCCCAGTCCGAATGGTAAAGCGCATCGGCCGCCTTCAGCGCCGCTTCGATATCCGCGTCGGTATGCGAGGGGTATTCTTTGATGAGCTGGTTAGTGGCAGGATTTACTGTCTGATAAGCCATGTCGAATCTCCTTGTTTTACCGCTTAGGGTATTAAGGGTAGTCAACATGACTGGCCGTGGACGTAAAGTTGGGTATATCCGGAAGGTTCTTAATGAAGCGCTGCCAGACGGTTCGCTGACGTGGTATAAAAAACGTCCAGAAGGAGTTCATATGACCGATACCCGACACATCCGGCAGACTTTTCACCGCGCCTCAGGCCTTGAGCTGCGCAGCACGTGGCAGAGCACGCAGGCGTACAAACGCCACAGTCACCCTCAGCTCTCTATCGGCGCGATTATGGAAGGCCAGACCTGCTGCATTTGTCATGACAAAGAATACATCCTTAACCCCGGGGACCTCATTGTGATCCCGGCCTCTGCGCCGCACAGCTGCAACCCCGTCGCCGGGCAACCGCGCAGCTACCATATGCTCTATATCGACACCGATATTCCTCTGGCGTTACAGGTGATTCGCGACCCTGCGCTCTTTAAGCGCTACCTGGATATTGTTGAGATGATGTCGCCTGTATCCGTGGACACGCTGCTTTCAGCCCTGCCCCGCCGCCTGGAAAACGCAGATGCGCTTCGCTCAACCAGCCAGCACGTGCGGCAGGCGTTTCTTGCCGACCTGGCCGCACCGCCTTCGCTTGACGAACTTGCCCAACGATTCTCGCTGCGCAAGGAGACGCTGATCCGCACCTTCCGGCAGGACACCGGCCTGACGCCGGGCAGCTTCCTCAACATCTCCCGCGTGGAGTTCGCCAAAGCGCGACTGCGTGCCGGGGACGACATCGCCGACGTTGGCTACCAGAGCGGGTTTGCCGACCAGAGCCATTTTCATAAGACCTTCGTCAGCTATACCGCCGCCACGCCGCGCCAGTACGCGACGGGCCGATCAATATCTGACAATAAATAACGTTGGCATCACCGTAGCCTGACCTCAGATTGTTAACCGAGGCTGCTATGGAACTGTTCTTCCCTTCCGCTTTTCTCGCCCTGGCGCTGGCGCATTTTGTCGCCCTGTTAAGCCCGGGGCCGGACTTCTTCCTGCTGGTGGGCTACGCGGCGCGCTACCGACTGCGCGGCAGCGCCGGATTGTGCGTCGGCATCGCCGCGGGTAACGCGCTTTATATTGTTCTGGTGATTATCGGCTGGAGCGCGCTACGGCAGTTTGCGTGGCTGTTTACGCTGATAGAGCTTTGCGGGGCGCTGTACCTGCTGTGGATCGGCTCGCATCTGGTGCGCAGCCAACCGCAGGCGATGAGGCTGAATGAAACCCATCAGCGCTGCCCCTCGCTGCGCAAGCAGATCATGCTGGGGCTCGGCTCGGCGCTGCTTAATCCGAAGAACGCGCTGTTCTATCTGGCCCTGATGACGGCGCTACTGGGACCGGATGTGACGCTGCTTCAGCAGGCAACGTGCGGCGTCTGGATGGTGATGGTGGTGCTGGCGTGGGATCTGGCGCTGGTATCGCTGATGGGGCTATCGTCGGTGCAACAGAAGCTCAGCCGTGCGCTGTGGCTGATAGAGCGCACGGCGGGGGTGGTGCTGATGGGGTTTGGCGGGTGGGTGCTGTGGCGGGTGATATGAAAGAATCTTATCAGCCGTTTTCTATGCCCCTAACCGATAATCCCAGTCATCCATGTGAATAACGTTACCGTCACGGTAATGCCAGGTTATCTTTTCATAACGAAGCAAAACAAGCTCAAGATGCCCCTGTTTTTCATGGTAAGTCTCTTTCACGTCATGCATTAATGAAAACACCGTGACGACCTTCACCGCTTCCAGCGTTATCGTGAAATAGATGTCTTCCTGACCGGCATCATTGATTCTGTACAGGTCGATAGTCGCTTTTCTGAACGTACCGCCCGTGCTGAGTGCTTTATAGAGAAAAACGCTGGAGGCATCTATTTCTTTCTCAATCAGAAAGGGACGATGCTGGCGTTTGCTCAATGCTCTGCCATTATGCAGGTCAGAATTATAGCTTACGTTATGATAGAGCCCTAAAACCTCAATCTGGTTTTCACGACCATTAACTTTCACGCTGCCTTTTATGTTATTACCTGCATCGTCAGTTAATGACATATATCCCGGAATGGCCATTTACATATCCTTATCGAATGGAACAGAGTGTTCAACAGTTGATATCATAACGGCGAGACATCTTTTACCCGGCGGGCTTTTTATTTTGAACATCTCCCTGATTGAATCCACAAAAAGCTTATTACTTTCTGCCTCTGTTTCGGGGAAATTATCAAACGCGCAAATTTGTTCAATAGTGAGTAATGGTTTATCGTCTTTTAAGATTGCTAAGACACCTTGAGGATTATGTGGGATAGCTTCAGAAAGCGCTGCTTTTAAGTCTTCAGCCGTACTGGCGTCCACGCCCGGCTCAAGCGCACTCGCGACAGCTAACCATTTCTGATTTCCTTTGCTAATCTCTGGGATAACATGATTCCACCATTCCGACTCATCGCTATCATTAGCATATAATTGTGCAACAACATGCCTGGCGCCTTTGCCGTTTATCATCTGCAAGATCTGTTCAGGAGTGTGGTTTTTGGCAAATAACCCCATCGGTAAGCACAAGAAGAATAGCGCAATAATATACTTCATTATCGCACTACCAGTATTGTATCACCCGAATCATAAATCATATGACGTTTGTCCTGGCCGTTCATAATGATGCAACCAGCTGATGCTGATCCTGGTGGCTGACCTTTTTTATCGCCATGAATTTGAAAATGATCCCTACCAAAGGTATTGGTCCCCGCTATAGGCTCAAGAATAATGGCCTCTGCACTTTTATGATTATTCCACCCGGCGATAAAATAAATACCTCTTGGAATAGGCCCTCTGTTTCGTTGACTTTCACACTCTGGCTTATCTTTCGATTCACCCGCACCGCTGTAGCAGTTAGCAACAAACTCACCATTATGGCTCAATACCCCCGTCGAAACTTTATACTCCCATGTCATCAATACCGTCTCCTTTCATAAATAGTCCTTTATCTTATGGCTAATAAGAGCGTTAAAATGACAACGATGGTCACAAAACATGACGTCCGAAAATAAATAAGCACAAAAAATATAGAAAAATTAATAATAGATAATTTTGATGTATATAATTTTTATATAAAAGCCGTGTGTTCAGGCAGAGATTGCGTCTACCCTTTCACCAGTTTTGCACTTTTGGTTCACTTGCCTCTATCCTTAACCCATGGAAAAAATAGCTGAACTCAAACGCGCCAAGCTGCTGGCGCTGTCGCTGCTGCTGGTTGCCGCCGCGGCCTTTATCACCACCCTGTTCCTGCCGCAGACCTTCTGGGTGCGCGGCGTCAAGGCCATTGCCGAGGCGGCGATGGTCGGCGCGCTGGCGGACTGGTTTGCGGTGGTCGCGCTTTTCCGCCGGGTGCCCATTCCCTTTATCTCGCGCCATACGGCGATCATCCCGCGCAATAAAGACCGGATTGGCGACAATCTCGGCCAGTTCGTGCAGGAGAAGTTTCTGGATACCCAGTCGCTGGTGGCGTTGATCCGCCGCTATGAGCCCGCACAGATGATTGGCGCCTGGTTCAGCAAGCCCGACAACGCCCAGCGCGTCGGGCTGCATCTGATGCAGGTGATGAGCGGTTTTCTCGAACTCACCGACGACGGGCGCATTCAGCGCCTGCTCAAACGCGCGGTACATAAGGCCATCGACAAGGTCGACTTCACCGAAACCAGCGCCGTGATGCTGGAGAGCATGACCAAAAACAACCGCCACCAGGTGCTGCTGGACGCCATCATCAACCGGTTGATTACCCTGATTCAGCGGGAAAGCACGCGAGAGTTTATCTCTGACCAGATCGTCCACTGGCTGAAGACCGAACACCCGCGCAAGGCGATGGTGCTGCCCACCGAGTGGCTGGGCGATCAAAGCGCGGAGATGGTATCGAACGCGGTCAACACGCTGCTGGACGATATCAGCCACGACCGCACGCACCAGATCCGCCAGGCGTTTGACCGCGCCACGCTGAAGCTTATCGACAACCTGAAAAACGATCCGGAGATGGCGGCAAAAGCCGACAACATTAAGCACTACCTGAAAAACGACGAGGCGTTTAACCGCTATCTGGGGGAGATGTGGGCCGACCTGCGCCAGTGGCTGAAGGCAGATATGCAGAGTGAGGACTCGCGCGTGAAGCAGCGCATCGCCAACGCCGGGCTGTGGTTTGGCGAAACGCTGACAAACGACGCCAGCCTGCGGGCATCTCTGAACGAGCATCTGGAGCAGGCGGCGCACCGCGTCGCGCCGGATTTTGCCGCGTTCCTGACGCGCCACATCAGCGACACGGTCAAAAGCTGGGACGCCAAAGACATGTCCCGCCAGATTGAACTGAACATTGGCAAGGATCTGCAGTTTATCCGCGTCAACGGTACGCTGGTGGGCGGGACGATTGGCCTGATCCTGTTTTTACTCTCGCAGCTGCCTGCCGTGCTGGGACATTAATCTACTTTGGGCGGCGCGATGACGTAGCGCGTCGCCTCGAAGCGGTTGAGGATCAGGTGCACCAGAAAGACCATCGTCAGCGTCGCCACCAGCGAAAAGGTAACGGAGGTGATGCGGTACAGATCGCTGAACACCAGGTCAGTGTCCGGGTGCATGTTCTGCCCGAACATTATCCCGATGGTGGTGATGCTGGAGAAGCCTACGCCCGCCCCGACCTTCTCCATCACGTGGAGTCGCGCGCCAAACGCCAGCCCAAGGCCGATCAGCGGCATCATCAACAGCATATGACTGCTGTGATCGTAGAGGATCAGCTGCACCACCAGAATATAGAGGCAGCCCAGCACCACGCCGACCACGCGCCAGATGGAGCTCATCACCGCGCCGCGATAGTGCATCGGGAACAGGATCAAAATCCCTGCCATCAGCGCCGAAAGCGAATCGCTTAAGTCGCTAATCTGAAAAACGACGAAAATCATCGTCGCGACGGTGCCGGAGAGCAGCGACTCGTGGCGCACGCGGGCGTCGTCTTTCTCAATCAGCGGCGGCGGCTTGCGGGGCTCCACGTCCGGCAGGAGGTAGTTCATCAGCGCGCTCAGGCACACCGCCATCACGCTGGCTTCGATGTTCGAGAACAAAAGCGTATGCCAGTTGGTGGTGGGGTAGCTCATAAAGTTGAGCATCACGCTCTGGCACACCACGCCCATGGACCCGAACAAAAACAGCGGCCCTTTACTCATAAAGCGAAAACGCATCACGTAGAGGGCGAAGACCACCAGCGTCATGATCGCCGGCCATTGCGACAGATAGCCGATGATAATTACCATTTCGACGCAGTTGAGCGATGCGCTGAAGATAAACTGCTTCGCCACGTGGCGGTTAAACACCGGCACCAGCGACAGCAGCATGATCGGGTAGACCACGAAAAACACGCCGTAGCGGGTGTTGTAGAAGCTCGAAATGCTCAGCGCAATCATCCCGGCAAAGACGATGCGCAGGGTCTGGCGAAAGTCGTTTGCCGTATAGACGATATTGCCGTGCGGGGTAAACACCCGCGCCAGGGTGCTAATAGACATAGTGAAGCAGGCTCACCAGGTGGATCTGCATCCCGGAGAAGAAGCGCGCAAACGGCCCTTCGCTGTTGTAGAGCTGCACGGTCGCGCGGGCGCCGGTCGGCAGATGCTTCGGCAGCGGCTCGTCCAGCGAGACGTGAATGCGCATGCGCTGGGCATCGCGTACCCAGCGGTTAGAGGTTTCCGGCTCGGAGAGCTGGCCATTAACGGCCTCCTGACCTGCCAGGATCCCCGCGTCGCTGCTGGTGACGTGGGCGCGGAAAACGTGTCCCGGGAAGGCGTCAAACACCACGGCCGCATCGGTGCCCTGATGGGTATGGCGCAGGCTCTTCTCACGGAAATCGGCCACGATATCGGTCTGGTTGTTTACCAGCGCCAGCGCGGCCGAACCGGAGGAAGCGTAGAAGCCCGGGCTCAGCTGCAGGTTACTGACCGTGCCGTCCGCCTGGGCGTAGACCTTCGTCCAGCCGAGGTTCAGCTCAGCGTCATCCAGCGCGTTGTGGTATTTTTGCAGCGTCACGTTACGGTGTTCTTCGCGCTCACCACGCTGGATGCGCAGGTTGCGGATGTTGGCCTGAATCGTGCTGACGGACTGCTCGCTGCTCTGCCAGGTGGTGCGAACCTTATCCAGATCCGCCTGCGAGACGTTCTGCAGGGTGCTCAGCTTCTGGTAGCGATCAAAGGTCACTTTGTCGTTACGCGCGGTCAGCACGGCGGTTTTCAGGCTGGCCTGCGCGGCAGCGATCTGCGCATCCAGCTGTTCGTTGGACAGGCGTGCCTGCTCGAGCGCGATTTGCGCCGCTTCTACCTTATTGCGAAACGGCGTGTCGTCGAGTTCAAACAGCAGATCGCCTTTCTTCACCTGGCTGTTGTTATGGACATGTACCGCCGCCACGTAGCCGGAGACGCGCGGAGACACCGGCGTCACCACGCGCATCACGGTGGAGTCCGGCGTCAGCGGGATCCAGATATCCGCGACGATAAAGTAGACAAACATCAGCAGGAAAGAGGCAATACTCACCCTTACCCAGCGGGCAAACTTTTGTTCAGGGGTCATTATTTTTCGGTCTTGTTATCTTCTTCGCGGATTGTCCGCAAATTGCAGGCGATTTGGTTCAACGTGGCGCTGAAAATGTCGAGATGTTCCGGCGCGATGTTTTGCGATACGCGCGCCTGATACGTCTCAATCACCTGAGTGAGCCTTTTTAATATGGCTTTTCCCTCAGGCGTCAGCGTCAGAAGCCGGATGCGCTTGTCATAAGGCGATGTGGTGCGCAGCAGGTAACCCTGTTTTTCCAGCTGTGTCAGGGTGCGCATCAGCGGCGGCAGTTCAATGCCCTGCACCTCCGCCAGCTCACTCATTGAGACGTTATCCCCGAGCTGATGAAGCTGCATCATCACCGTCCAGCTCGACTGGGTTAACCCGGTATCGAGAATGGCGTCGTCGATGACGGCACGCCACTGGCGCACGATCATCGCCATCCGCATGCCCATCGGCCTGCGGCAGAACAGTTCTTCTTCACTCATGGGGAACCTCTCGTCACACGCGGTCAAGATAATAGTTATCAGGGTAACTATCAAGAAACGAGAAGTTAAAGCGCAGGAATTGCGAAAGGTGTTACTGGAGGCGATGTACACGTAGGCCCGGTAAGCGCAGCGCCACCGGGCATTTTTAGCGGCTAAAAAGTCTTTTTACAGCGGCCTTCCCCGACGCCGTCACCACCACCTCCCGATACCCCGCCACCCGCTGGATCCAGCCTTTACTTTCCAGATGGTCGAGCAACAACGCACCGGCTTCTCCCCCCAGGTGAAACCGTCGCTCGCTCCAGTCCAGGCAGGCGCAGCAGGCCTTCCGGCGCGGATGCGCGCTTAACGGAATACCGAGCGCCAGGAACTGCTCCCGGCCATAGAGTGTCATCGCTGAACCGTCAGCCTCCAGCCAGCCTTCCGCCTGCATGAAATCATAGATCTGCACCGCCACGACGCCTGCGAGGTGGTCGTAGCAGGTCCGGGCTTCACGCATGGCTTTCGGCGCGCTGGTTTCCGGCGGGGTAATGCGGCTCCACGAAAGCCCCATCATCTGTTCCACCAGCGCCGCCACGTCGTGCCCGGCAAGACGATAATAGCGATGCCGCCCTTGCGACAGGCAGGTAATCAGCTGCCCTTCAACCAGCCGGGCAAGATGCCCGCTGGCGGTCGACGGCGCAACGTCTGCCGCCGCGCTCAGTTCAGTGGCCGTCCACGCCCGCCCGTCCATTAGCGCACAGAGCATCTTCACGCGCGACGGATCGGCCATGGCAGCCGCCACCGCGGCAATCGCCTTTTCCAGCATCGCGCTGTTATCGGAGGGTAAACTCGTCTTAAGCATGGGCCGCCCAGGGTTCGGTGATCTCTGCGGCCAGCTTATCATCATCCGTCAGCAGAATAAGGTGATTCGCATGGTCGCTGTACTGAGTCAGGATAGACACGCCGCGTGCTCTCCGGTTTCGGAACTGTATTCCCGCACCAGCTGCGCCACCCGAATACGGTAGAAAGAAAAAATCGACGCCCGCCCTTCGGCCTGCGCCGCCTGATGAAAGACGTTCTGCTTCCAGCGGCGGACGGCCTCTTCATCCCGCCACCAGGAAAGGGACAGGATTTTGCCGTCGGTGGTCAGGCTCTGGAACCGTTCGATATCAATAAAGCCGTCGATGTCGGCCAGTAAAGGCTTAAGCTCTGCGGCAAGCTGAAGATAGCGCGCCTGATGGGCAGGCTCGGCTTTGGCTTCGAAAAGAACTGCGATCATGGTTTTCTCTCCGTTGTGATGTTGGGGAGAGAATGCAGGAGGGAAAAGCACAATGCTTCGGCAAAGAGCGAAGCGTTGTGCCGGATGGCGCTGCGCTTATCCAGCCTACGGCTCATGTAGGCCCGGTAAGCGCAGCGCCACCGGGCGGGTTTTAGCCCACCATCGACCTCGGCTCCATAAACGCCCGAATTCCCCACTCGCCCATCTCGCGCCCCACGCCGGAGTGTTTGAAGCCACCAAATGGCGCTTTCGGTTCATGAGCCAGGGTGTTCACCAGCACGCGACCGGAAACAATCTGCTGTGCCACGCGTCGCGCGCGGTCCACATCGCCGCCCAGCACCATCGCGCTCAGGCCGTATTCTGTGTCGTTGGCAATGGCGACAGCCTCCGCCTCGTCATGATAGGGGATGACGCACAGCACCGGGCCGAAGATCTCGTCGCGGGCAACCGTCATCTGGTTGTTCACGTCGGCAAACAGCGTCGGGCGCACAAACCAGCCGTCTCGCGTCCCGTCCGGTCGCCCTTCGCCGCCCGCCAGCAGGCGCGCCCCTTCTTCGATTCCTTTGCGGATATAGCCCTGCACCCGCAGCCACTGCTTTTCGCTGACCATCGGGCCGACGTCTGTCGCGCTGCTGCGCGGGTCGCCGGATTTCACTGCCGCCACGGCCTGCGCCAGCGCGGTTTCGATCTCCGCCTTGCGCGAATAAGGCACCAGAATGCGCGTCCCGGCCACGCACGCCTGTCCGCTGTTCATAAACCCGGCCTGGATCACCAGCGGGATCGCCTGCTCGAGATCCACATCATCCAGCAGGATCGTCGGCGATTTACCGCCCAACTCCAGCGTGACGCGCTTAAAACTCTCTGCCGCGTTGCGCAGGATCGCCTTGCCGGTATTCGTGGAACCGGTGAACGAGATTTTCGCGACGTCCGGATGGCGGCTGAGGGTTTCGCCCACCGTCTCGCCGCGTCCGGTGACGATGTTAAACACGCCCGGCGGCAGCGCGGCGTCGCGCAGCGCTTCGGTGACAATCTGCGTTTGCAGGGCGCTCATTTCGCTCGGCTTGATGACCGCCGTGCAGCCCGCCGCCAGCGCGGCCGCCAGTTTGCCGCAGATAAACCCCGCATCGCTGTTCCACGGCGTAATCAGCCCGGCCACGCCGAGCGGCGTCATCTGCACCGTTGCGGCACCTGCTGGGGTGACAAACTCAAACGCCTCAAGCGCCTCGATGGCCTGAGCAATCACCTCTGCCGGATAGCTTGCCATCCATGCCGAGCGCGAGGCGGGCGCGCCGTACTCTTCAATGACCGCTGCCAGCAGATCGTCGTGACGGGCGGCCACTGCGGCGTGCATGCGCTTCAGCGCGGCGATGCGTTCCTGCTTTGTGGTCCGGGACCACGCCGGAAACGCCGCTTTCGCCGCCGCAACGGCGCGCGCTGCGTCAACCTCATCCGCCAGACGAACCTGACCGATGACCTGCGCCGTCGCCGGGTTGTACAAATCAAACCACTCGGTACCGTGCGGGGTAACAAATTCGCCGTTAATAAAGATCTGTTCGATGGTGTGCATATAAACCTCCTCAGGCTGTGTGAGCCCAGTCTGTCACGGCTTCTCCGTTGCGATAATCCACGCTATGCTGCAAGGGTTGTTTCGATTTTCAGGATAATCTATGCATCGTTCGGGTCTGACAGAGCTGGAAGTGGTGATGGCGGTGGTGCGGCGCGGCAGCTTTCGCGGCGCGGCGCAGGAGCTGGGGATGTCCGCCACGGCGGTCAGCAACGCCATCGCCGGGCTGGAGAGCCGCCTTGAGACGCGCCTTTTCAACCGCACCACCCGCAGCGTGGCGCTCACCGACGCCGGGCAGCGCTACGTGGCGCGTATCGGCCCGGCGCTACAGGAGATCCGTCTCGCCGGGGAGGAGATCCACAGCGACACCGGGGAACCCGCCGGAACACTGCGCCTCAACGTGCCGAACCATATCGGCACGCTGTTTCTGGACCAGCTGCTGATCGACTTCATGATCCGCTACCCGAAAATGCGCGTGGAAACGGTGAGCGAAGCAAGGATGATCGACATCGTCGCCGAAGGCTATGACGCGGGGATCCGCCTCGAAGAGTCCGTTCCGCAGGACATGATCGCCGTGCCGCTGACCGGTGAGATCCGCCAGCTCGTCACCGCCACGCCGGACTATTTCGCCCGTCACGGCACACCCGAGACGCCGGACGATCTGCTTTCACACCAGGGGATCGGCATGCGTATGGCCCACGGCGGGATCTACCGCTGGGAGCTGGCCCGTCGGGGTGAAACGTACGCGCTTGCCGTGCCGCCGCGCTTTGCGACGTCCGATCTTTTTGCCTCGATCCGCGCCGTAAAAGCGGGGTTAGGGGTGGGATTTTTACCGGAACTCTATATTCAGGACGAGCTGAAAAGCGGGGAGCTGGTGAGCGTCTTAAGCGACTGGGCGCAGCCGTTTGCCGGGCTGCGCCTGTACTACCCGGGCCATCGCCACGTCCCGCCGGGACTGCGGGCGCTGGTGGCGATGATCCGCGAGCGCGGAATTATTCCAGGTTAGCCTTATTCAGCCCGTACGCCGCGTCCAGCGAACCGGGCGCCATGCGGGAGGTGATCCCCAGACGGTTCCAGGCGTTGATCGCCACGATGGCGAAGTTCAGCTCTGAAATCTCCACGTCCGAGAAGTGCTCCGCCACGCTGCGGTAGAGCGCATCGCTCACGCCGTGAACGCCAATCTGGGTCAGCGCTTCGGTGAACGCCAGCGCGGCTTTTTCACGGGCGCTGAACAGCGGGGACTCGCGCCAGGCCGCCAGATGGTACAGGCGCAGCTCGCGCTCGCCGGCGATTTTCGCCTCTTTTGAGTGCATATCCAGACAGAACGTACAGCCGTTCAGCTGCGACACGCGAATGTCGATCAGGTGCTTCAGCGCCGGATCGATGGAGGATTTTGCCACCTCCATGCTCAGGGCAGACAGCGCGTTGGCGAGGGCAGGTGTAGCTTTATGGTGGTTAACGCGAGTGCTCATGGTCTTTCCTCTTTTTGTGCGGCATGTGTCATGCGATGAGGCAAATCTACGCCGTTCATGACATAGTAAAAAGATACAAAAAGCGTGAAACGAGGTAGGACATGAAGCCGGGCTATCACGAGATTTATTCCCGCTATCGCGACAACATTATGCGCGGCGTGCTGAAGCCGGGCGACAGGGTACCTGCCATCCGCGTGCTGGCGGAAGAGCTGAAGGTGGCGCGTAAAACCGTCGAAACGGCGTATGCCATTCTGACGGGTGAAGGGTATCTGGTGAGCCAGGGGGCGCGCGGCACGCGGGTTAACCCGGACCTCCTGCTGCCGGACAAGCATGCCCCGGCGGAGCAGCCCACCGGTACGCTTCCGGCCTCGCTCATCAGCCAGCGCGAGCGGGCGGGGTTTCTGCGCCCCGGCATCCCCGCCCTCGACAGCTTCCCGTATAAAAAGTGGCTGCTGCTGGCAGGCCAGGCGACGCGGGCCATGCGTCAGGAGGAGATGCTCAACCCGCCGGTGCTGGGCTGGTATCCGCTGCGCCAGGCCATCGCCAGCTACCTCAATATCTCGCGCGGTTTATCCTGCACCGCTGAACAGGTGCTGATCACCAGTGGCTACAGCGGCAGCCTGCGGCTGATCCTCGACACCCTCGCCAGCCGCAGCGACAAGGTGGTGTTTGAGGATCCGGGCTATTTTATGGGCCAGCAGCTGCTGAAGCGGATCGTGCCGCGCCTGCACACGGTGCCGGTCGATCGCTGCGGCATCGACACGGACTACCTGCTCCGCCACCATCGCGACGCCCGTTTTGCCATCGTCACCCCGTCGCACCAGAGTCCGCTGGCGGTCACGCTCTCGCTGCCGCGTAAACAGCAGCTGCTCGACTGGGCCAGCCAGAACGAGGCGTGGATTATCGAAGACGATTACGACGGAGAGTTTCACTACACCCGCAAGGTGCTGCCGTCGCTGAAAAGCCTCGACCAGCACGACCGGGTGATTTTTATGGGCTCCTTCAGTAAAACCATTATGCCGTCGCTGCGCATGGGCTACGTGGTGATGCCCGCCAGCACCGTCGGGGCCTTTACCGACTGCGCGGACATCACCACCAGCGGCCAGCCGGTGCTGACGCAAAAGATCCTCACCGCGTTTCTCAACGAAGGGCATTTTTTCCGTCACCTGAAAAAGATGCGCGCGCTGTATCAGACCCGCCGCGACGGGATGATTGCCGCCCTGCAGGAGGTATATGGCGATCTGTTTTTCACCGAGCAAAACGACGGCGGGATGCATATCGTGGCGTTTCTCACCAAAGGGAGCTGCGACCGGGAAGTGGCCCGCTGCTGGCAGGAACAACAGCTGCAGGTCAATGCGCTATCGGAGTGGTATCGCGGGTCAGGCAAACGCTACGGGCTGGTGATGGGCTATAACAACGTGCGCTCGTATCAGGAGGCGCTGGATTTGCTGGAAAGGCCGAAGCGGCAGACGCTTGCGCTGTTGCGCTAAACATCGCCGGGTGGCGGCTTCGCCTTACCCGGCCTACTCGATCCCGTAGGCCCGGTAAGCGTAGCGCCACCGGGCGATGATAAGGCTCACACATCATATCGCGATAACCCAACGTCCTTGAGTTGCTCGTCGCTCATCTGGCTCAGGATGCGGCGGGTGCGGTTGATGCGATACCAGCTACGCAGCGTTTTTGCGATCCAGACAAACACAATAAACGGACGTTTTGAACGATTCTCGTAGAATTCCATGATGCTCTCCTCACTGTGTCAGTGGGGTTATCATCCCGGAAATCGGCCTGTGCAATACAGATGCAAAAACAACTTTTGTTTAACATACAGATCCGCTAAAACAGTATCTGCATGGCAATTTTCGCAGCAATCTGTACTGGTTTTATAATCTGTATGATGAAAACAGAGGATACAGCATGACGCGCTATCAACATCTCGCCAACCTTCTGGCAGAACGCATTGAACAAGGGCTGTATCGCAGCGGCGAACGTCTGCCGTCGGTGCGCGCGCTGAGTCAGGAGCACGGCGTGAGCATCAGCACCATACAGCAGGCCTATCAGATCCTCGAAAACCTCCAGCTGATCACGCCTCAGCCGCGCTCCGGCTATTTTGTCTCGCCGCGCAAGGCCCAGCCGCCCGTCCCGGCGATGACGCGCCCGGTGCAGCGCCCGGTGGACGTTACCCAGTGGGATGAGGTGATGATGCTGCTGGACGCCCGCGCCGACAAAGAGATGATCTCCTTTGGCGGCGGTTCGCCGGACATTAACCAGCCGAGCCTGAAGCCCCTGTGGCGCGAGATGAGCCGCATCGCGCAGCATAACCCCGGCGAGATGCTGAGCTATGACGTGCTCGACGGGCGCCTGGAGCTGCGTGAGCAGATCGCCCGCCTGATGCTGGACAGCGGCTCCACCGTCTCGGCAAGCGACATTGTCATTACCAACGGCTGCCACGGCGCGCTGTCTATCGCCCTGCTCTCGGTGTGCAAACCGGGGGATATCGTGGCGGTGGAATCACCGTCGTTTCACGGCACCATGCAGATGCTGCGCGGGTTTGACATCAAGGCGATTGAAATTCCCACCGACTCTGAAACCGGGATCAGCATCGAAGCGCTAGAGCTGGCAATGGAGCAGTGGCCGATCAAGGCGGTGATCCTGGTGCCCAACTGCAATAACCCGCTCGGGTTTATCATGCCGGAGGCGCGGAAAAAGCAGGTGTTGGCCCTCGCCCAGCGGCACGATATCGTGATTGTCGAGGATGATATTTACGGCGAGCTGGCGGCGGAGTACCCGCGCCCGCGCACCATTCATTCCATGGATATCGACGGCCGCGTGATCCTCTGCAGCTCGTTTACCAAAACCGTGGCGCCGGGCCTGCGCGTCGGCTGGATTGTGCCGGGACGCTACTACGACCGGGTAATGCACATGAAATACGCCGCCGGCGGGTTTAACGTGCCGGGCACGCAGATGGCGGTGGCGGCGTTTATTCGCGACGGCCATTACCATCGCCACGTACGGCGCATGCGCCAGATTTATCAGCAGAATATGGAAACCTATACCTGCTGGGTGCGGCAGTATTTTCCGGCAGAAATTTGCGTCACGCGCCCGCAGGGCAGCTTCCTGCTGTGGGTGGAGCTGCCGGAAAATGTGGATATGGTGTGCGTCAGCAAGCAGCTGTGCCGGCTGAAAATCCAGGCCGCGGCCGGGTCGCTGTTTTCCGCCTCCGGGAAGTACCGCAACTGCCTGCGGATCAACGTGGCGCTGCCGCCAACGGAGAAACATCGCGAGGCGTTGAAGAAGATGGGTGAAGCGATTGTGATTGCGATGGAGGAGTAGTTTTTGCCGGGTGGCGGCTTCGCCTTACCCGGCCTACGTTCTCGCCGTTGTAGGCCCGGTAAGCGCAGCGCCACCGGGCAACAGGCCGCACTACTCGTCGAAGTACCAGTACCCCTGATTAATCAGCCCGGTGAGCTCCTCGACAAACGCCGGGTTTTTCAGCGCATCGCCCAGCTCGGCCTGGCCGAGTTCGATGTAGCGGCACAGCGCATCCGCCGCCTTCGCGTCTACCGTCTCCAGCTGTTCGCTGTTGATGAAGAAGCTGCCGTTGATGTTCAGCACGCGCAGGCCGCTCAGGCGAGACAGCGTTTCGCCGCCCTGCAGCGCATCCAGCACCTCTTCCGGCGCGTACGGCGGCTCGGCGGCGGCGATATCCAGCTCGTGGCGCGGCGTGGAGACAAAGCTGCCGAACCATTTTGTGAAATCATCGGGCTTGCCGATCATATCGATCATCATCTGACGAATGCGATCGAGCTCGTACTGCTCCACGCGGCCCGGGTGTTCGCGGCAGGTCAGATCCGGATCGCTGTAGTGCTCGCCGCCCAGATCGTTTTCCAGCGCGTAGTCGGCGAAGCTGCTGATCAGATCGCGGCCGTTCGGCCCGCGGAAGCCGACGGAGTAGTTGAGCGCCGTTTCATGGGTAAAGCCGTCGTGCGGGAATCCAGGCGGGATGTAGAGGATATCGCCCGGGGCCAGATCTTCGTCAATAATCGGCTCGAACGGATCCACATGCAGCAGCGCCGGATGCGGGCAGAACTGACGCATCGGCAGCTTGTCGCCCACGCGCCAGCGGCGGCTGCCCATCCCCTGAATGATAAACACATCGTACTGATCGATATGCGGGCCCACGCCGCCGCCCGGCACGGAGAAGGAGATCATCAGATCGTCCAGACGCCAGTCCGGCAGAACGCGGAACGGACGTACCAGCTCCGCGGCGGGCATATGCCAGTGGTTCACCGCCTGCGCCAGCAGCGACCAGCCGGTTTCGCCCAGATCGTCGAAGTGCTCAAACGGGCCATTGCTGGCCTGCCATTTACCGTTGAAATGCCTCACCAGACGGCTATCGACCTCCGGCTCCATCGCCAGCCCTGCCAGCTCGTCCGGGGTAATCGGATCGACAAAATTCGGGAAGGCATTTTTCAGCACAACGGGTTGTTTTTGCCAGTATTTCTCAAGAAATTCCGGCCAGTTCAGGTTCAGTTGATACGCCATGGGTAGCACCAGTGAGAGGGGAAACAGGCGCGATTATAGGTAAGAAAGCAGAGGGGGAACTTGTCATGGGTCAAACGAGGGCGTGTAGGTCGGGTAAGGCGTAGCCGCCACCCGACACGTACACGGCGGTAAAAACTTAGTCCAGCTTCAGCTCGTCATAATGGGTGATCAGCTTGCCCACGATGCCGTAGTCCAGCGCTTCCGCCGGGAACATCCAGAAGTTGCGGTCGGTGTCTTTTTTCACTTTTTCCAGCGGCTGGCCGGTGGCGTCAGCGATCAGCTTGTTCACGCGATCCAGCATGCGGATGATCTCGCGCGCTTCGATCTCAATATCCGTCGCCTGACCGCGCACGCCGCCCAGCGGCTGGTGGATCATAAAGCGGGTATTTGGCAGCGAGTAGCGGTGCTCTTTTTTCGCGGCCAGGAAGATGGTGATCCCGGCGCTCGCCACCCAGCCGGTGCCGATGACGTGCACTTCCGGGCGAATGAATTTGATGAAGTCGTGGATGGTGTCGCCCGCTTCCACGTGGCCGCCCTGGCTGTTGATGTACAGCTTGATCGGATCGTTGCTGACGCTTTGCAGCAGGATCATCTGGGTGATCACTTTCTGCGCCAGCTCCTGGTTGATCTCACCGGAGATCACAATCGAACGGGACTCCAGCAGTTTTTGCTGCAGAGCGCCCGCGCCGTTTGACCCTTCCGCTTTATCCTTGTCGCTTTCTTTCAGTGTGTAGTGCATTGTTATTTCCTCAGCTTGTCGCGCTCAAAACCAGAGTGTAGCCTGTTTTACCGATCAAAGTCCTCACAGACAAATAACGAGGGAGCATATGAATATTGCCCATGTCGCACTCTGGACCCGCAGCCTCGAGGCGCAGGTTCAGTTCTGGGAAACGGTTTTTAATGGCCGCAGTAACGAACGCTACGTCAGTAAAAATCGTCCCGGTTTCGAATCACACTTTATTACGCTGGATAACGGGCCGACCATCGAGCTGATGACGCTACCGGATCTGCCCGACGCCCCTGCCCACCCGGAGTTTATCGGCTGGGCGCATATCGCCATCAACGTCGGCAGCAAGGCAAAAGTGGACAGCATGGCCGAGCGAGCCCAGGCCAACGGCACGCTGCTCAGCGCTCCGCGCCTGACCGGAGACGGCTTTTATGAGGCGGTGATCGCGGACCCGGACGGCAACCGCATTGAGCTTGTCGGTGCATAAAAACAGCGTTTCGTTCCTTCACCGCCCCCGCCCCGGCTCGCTATACTTCATACGGTTATCATATTGTTAAATGATAATGATAGTTAATGTGTTAAGATGAAAGGCAGCATAAACAGTCTCTTACGTCGCCGTAGTGACTGTTTGCATCCTCGACATGTCAATCAGCACCGGGGCGGTGAATGGAACACATTGTGTATGTGGTAGATGACGATGACGCCGTCAGACAGTCCGTGATCGGGCTGCTGGACTCGGCAGGCCTGAACGCCATCGGCTTTTCATCGGCAGAAGCGTTTCTGCAATACCGCTTTGAGGATCTGCCGTCGTGCGTGATCCTCGATATGCAAATGCCCGCCACTTCGGGTTTTGAGGTAGCAGACACCCTCAAGGAAAGCGGGCGCGAAATCCCGATTATTTTCCTCACCGGCCACGGCACCATCCCGATGTCGGTGCGCGCCATCAAAGGCGGCGCGTACGAATTCCTCACCAAGCCCGTCGAATCTAACGCGCTGATCGACGCCATCGAATCCGCACTGCAGCTGGCGGAAAACAACGCCGTGCGCAATAAAGAGCACTACGCCCTGAAGCAGCGCCACATGTCCCTCACGCCGCGCGAGCACGAGGTGCTGACGCTGGCGATAAGCGGCATGCTGAACAAGCAAATTGCCGCCGAGCTTGGCGTCAGCGAGATCACGGTGAAGGTGCACCGTCGCCGCGTGATGGAGAAAATGCAGGTGCGCTCCGTGGCGGAGCTGGTCAGGGCCGTTGAGCGCCTGACCAATAGCCAGCCTGCGGAGTAACGTTTACGCTTCCTGCGCGGCCAGCGGCAGCGCGAAGGCAAATACCGTGCCGTGCGGCTCCCGGCGGCGCGCGCTCAGCTTCCCGCAGTGGCGCTCGATAATGCTGGCGCTGATGGTCAGCCCCATCCCCATTCCCTGCGGCTTGGTGGAATAGAACGAGTCAAAAATCTGCTCCAGCCGCTCGGGCTCAATGCCGCTGCCGGTGTCGGCGATCTCAACGATCACCTTCCCGTCCGCGTTGCTGGTGCTGAGGGTGATGGTGCTGGCACGCTCCTTCACCTCGGCCATCGCCTCAACCGCGTTCATCACCAGATTCAACAGCACCTGCTGGATCTGCACGCTATCGCCGGTGATAAAGCTGTCGCTGGCGTTCAACAGATAATCAACGCTTATGTGTCGCTGCTCCAGCTCGCTGCGCGAAAGCGTGATGATATGGTGGATCAGGGAGTGCATGTCGATGCGCGAGAAGGTGGGATCCTGCTTGCGCGTCAGGGACTGAATGCTGCGAATGATCTCCCCCGCCCGCGCGCCTTCGGCGGCGATCTCCTCCAGCCCTTCCCGCACTTTATCCAGCCGGGCGGGCTCGCGGTTGAGCCAGCGCAGGCTTGCTCCGGCGTTCGAGACGATCGACATCAGCGGCTGGTTGATCTCATGGGCGATGGAGGAGGTCAGCTGTCCGACGGTGGTGGCCCGGGACACCCGCGCCAGATCCGCCTGCGCCACCCGCATGGCATCCTCCGCGGCGCGCTGGCTGGTGATATCGGTGATGATGCCGTAATACTCGTTCACCTCGCTGCCCACGCCCACCGGATCGCCAATGCCGAGGATGTAGCGCGTTGAGCCGTCGGGACGCTTAACGCGAAACTCCGCGCGCATCGAGAGCCCGTCGCGCACGCTTTGGGTAACAATGGCGCTGATGCGGGCGTAATCGTCCTCATGGACGAAGGTCAAAAACTCCGCCATGGAGATCGTCTTTTGCTGCTCGGGCAGGCCGAGAATGCGGGCGTACTCGTCCGAGACAAACATCAGATCCTGCTCCAGCTCCCAGCGCCAGCTGCCGGTGTGGCTGATCTGCTCGCCCAGCATCAGCGAGGTCTGGCTGGCGCGCAGCTCTTTCTCCACCCGGCGGCGCTGGATGTTCTCCGCCAGCAGCTCGGCGTACAGCCGCGCCGTCTCCAGGGAGACCGCCGCCTGCGCGCCCAGCAGGCTGACCACGCGCGAGTGCTCGGCGGTAAACACTTCCGGCATCAGCCGGTTTTCCAGGTACAGCACGCCCACCAGCCGCGCCTGTTTGAACATCGGGACGCACATAACGGCCGCTCCCGAGGTCACCAGATAGGGGTCCTGACTGAAGGGGTGAAACTCCTCCGGCCTGCCGGTGCGGATCTCCTGCCCGGTGCGGATCACCGCCGCGAGTACCGACAGCGGCAGGTCGGTCGCCGTCGGCACGTCTTTCAGGATCCGCACCCGCACGCCGTCGGTGCTGGTCCAGGCGCTGGCCTCGATCTCCGGAATCAGGCTATCGCTCACGCGAAGCAGCAGCCCGCGCTGCGCCCCGGCGCGTTCGAGGAGGATCGTCATCAGGTTTTCGATTAAGCGCTCAAGGTTGATCTCTTCCGACAGCGCGCGGGAGGCTTTGATCACGCTCTGCAGATCGCGGATGGTCTCGTTCTGGGCGAACGCTACCGTGTCATAGGCGCTCGCCTGCCCGGAGGCCAGCAGGTGCGGGAAATCCTGCTCCAGCTGGCGCACCTTGGCCTGCGCGCCCGCCCGGCCCCAGGCGGCAATGGCGCCGCGGAAGTGTGCGTCCGAGGCGGTTGGATAGCCGCAGGCGAGCGCAAAGCGCCCTGCCAGCTCGTGGGCCAGGGCGTTAATCGGATTAAATCCGCCCTCGCGGGAGAGCCGGACCGCCTTCTCATACTGCTCAAGTGCGATGCTGTTCATCCCGTCCAGACGCACGATTTCGGCGTAGATCAGCGCCTCTTTATCCGCGAACGTGCCGGGATTAATGCGCGCCCAGAGGGCGATTTTGTCGTAGTGGGCGTGAATGCTGCGGCGGTGGTTCGCCGAGAAGGTCTCCGGCGTCAGCTGACGCGAAAGCGCCAGCGCGCTGTAGAGATGGTAATCCAGCAGATGGATGTGCCCCGGCGCGGACCACGCGTACCACCCCGCCATCTCCAGATCCGCCTGCGCGTCGGCGTACTCGCCGCAGGTAAAGTGCGCCATGCCGCGATAGAGCCAGTACCAGAACAGCATGGTGGAGGTCTGCTCCGGGGCCTGCTCCGGCGACGCGGGAAGCAGCGCCTCGGGCAAGACCTGCGACGCGGTCCAGGTGCCGATGACCGGCGTGCGCAGGAACTCAACGTAGCCGCGCTGCACCATCAAAATGCTTTCCACGTCCTGGAAGTGGGTTTTACGCACGAACGCCAGGCCGCGATCGATGCTGGTCAGCACCCCGTCCAGGTGATCGCCCCGCGAGAGGAAATTAATGACCTGGTGGCAGGCCGCAAAGCAGGCCATCGTCATATCCCCGTGGGTGACCGCCGCGCTGAAGCAGGCTTTCGCGCACTCGATGGTGAACGACAAAGGCTGGGTCCAGACGCTGAGCTGGTCCAGCGGCAGCAGGGTCTTGGCTTCAAAGGCATCGTAGCCGTGGCGGGTCACCAGCTCGCGGGCCAGCGTGCCGTACTGAAACCCGAGGCGATACTCGGCGTAGCGGTGGCCCATCAGCACGCCAAACCAGGCCATCGCCGTGGTGGAGGCGCCGGTGATGCCGTGGTCGAGGGTCAGGTGCATCATGCGGCAGAGCAGTAAGAAATGCAGGCGCGGGCAGATGAAGCTGGCGCAAATGCTGGCGCTGTAGAGCAGGTTCATCACCGCTTCGGTTTCCGGGTTCTCCATCCGCGAGAGCGGGGCAAAGAGATGTTGCGGCGCATCATTTGCGCGGTTGCAAAAGCGTTCCCAGGCCTCGTCGCAGTCGGCATCTTCCGGATAGCGGCCAATCTGGATGCCAAACACCCCCAGCCAGCAGAGCGCCGCCTCCAGCGCCAGACGGCTGTCCGACTGGCGAATGTACACTTCCACCAGCAGGTTGGCCGCCAGCGCTTTTTCGGTCAGCCCGCCGGGGCAGCCGAGGATGGCGTCACATAGCTCGCGGGTCCGCTCCAGGTGCCCCAGCGCAAACTCGCAGCCCGCCTCTTCGATATCGAGCATAAAGTCCGACACCGTCCCGGCGTTGCCCAGCGCTCTGGCGGTCTGGATATAGCTCAGCGCCGAAAGATAATCTCCCGAACGCTTCGCGCGTCGCGCGGCCAGCAGGCTCAGCTCGCGGAACCTCTGGCGCTGCGGGGCGGGCTGGATGCTGTCCAGCGCGGCCGTGACGTGATGTACGGCGCGGAACAGCAGCTCATTCCCCGCCGCCTGGCGCGCGGCGTCGGCCAGCAGGCTGGCGGTGGTCAGGTGAAGATGGCTTTTCTCATGCCGATCCAGCAGCGCAAAGGCGGCCTCCTGCACCCGGTCGTGGGTGAAGGAGTACGCTTTCTCCGTCAGCACGATAAGCTGCGCCATCACCGCCGGGTGCAGCGCATAGCGCATTTCCGCCATCGACATGCCGACCACGCGGCACATCATCTCCATCTCGCCCGTGCCGCCGAGACAGGCGATGCTGCCCAGCAGGCGGCGCGTCTCGTCGGGCAGCTCTTCGAGCTGCTCCAGCACCAGGGTGACCACGTTTTCGGTGTAATGCCGGGCGCGGATCGCCTGCAGATCGTAATGCCACTTGTCCTGGTATTTGTTATGCACCACCAGCCCGTCGTCGACGATGCGGCGGAAAAATTCATGCACAAAAAGCGGGTTGCCGCCCGTCTTCTCGTGGATCAGGGTGGCAAGGTCGGTCGTCGCCGCGCTGCGGGTGCGAAACACCGTTGCCAGCCAGCGCGCCACGGCTTTAACAGAGAGCGCCTGCGGGACAATCTCGCTCGCGTGCTGTGCCGCCTCCGGCAGGCTCGCCAGCTGCTGTTGCAGCGTGGGGTCGGACAACGAGCCGATATCGCGGTGAGCGACAACCACCAGCAGCGGGATGGCGCCGCAGTTCACCAGCAGCGCGTTGAGCGTTTGCAGGCTGGCGGCGTCGCTCCACTGAAGATCGTCCAGCACCAGCACCAGCGGGCAGCCCTGCGAGGCAAAGGTTTTCACCAGCGCCAGCACCATATGGCTGAAGCGCGCCCGGGCATCAATTGAAAACGTATCCGCCGAGAAGCGCGGCTTGCTCTCAAGCAGCAGGCCCAGCTCGGGCACCAGGCTGACGGCCAGTTCTTCATAGCCTTCAAGGGCGCGCGAGAGGCGGATTTTCCACTTCGCCACCTCGTCTGCCGGCAGCCCCAGCAGGTGGAGCGTCAGGGTGCGGAACGCGGAGCTTAATACGCCGTAGGGCAGCGACGGTGAAAACTGATCGACCTTGCCCACCGCCAGCAGCACCGTGCGCTGCTGCAGCGTTTTGAGCGCCGTCGCGATGATCGAGGATTTGCCGATCCCCGACGGCCCGCCGATGGTCACCAGCTCCGGCACGCGGTTCTGCCCCACCCGCTCAAACGCGGCAATGACGTCGTTCGCCTGCGGATGGGTCGCGAACAGGGAGTCCGCCAGATGGATCGCCGGGGTACGGTCCTGCTGGCCGGGGGTAAAGGTGACGATGTCGCCCTCGCAGGTCAACGTCGCCTGGCAGCGGCGGAGGTCGGCAATCAGCCCGTCGACCGTCTGGTAGCGGTTATCGGGGTGCTTTTCCAGCAGCTTCAGGATGATGGTCGACAGCATCCCCGGCACGTCCGGGCGTATCGCGTCCGGGGCCAGCGGCGCCGAGGCGATGTGGTAATGCGCCCAGTTGGTCTGGTCGTCCTCTCCCAGCTCAAACGGCAGGCGGCCGGTCAGGAGTTCATACAGCACCATGCCGAGGCTGTAGAGATCGCTGCGGTTATCCACGGGACGCTGGGTGCGGGAGGTGTGTTCCGGTGACATCCACGCAGGCGTACCGCCCGAAACGGCAAGCCGGGTCTGGGAGAAAGCATCGGAGAGCGTGCAGGAGAGGCCAAAGCTGCCCAGACGGCAGGTGGCATCGTGCTGAACAAAAATGCTGCCGGGCTTGATATCGCCGTGGATCAGGTTTTGCAGATGCATCTGGCGCAGAGGGACGCAGATCTGGATCGCCAGCTCGATAAAGCGCGCGATCCCCGAGATCGCCCTGCCCGCGCGTCGCGCCAGCAGCTCAAAGGAAAACGGGGCGTACACCAGCGCGAAGCGCCCCCGGTACTGGGTGGAGGCGACGGCGCGAATGGCCCAGCTGTCCTGCAGCATATCGCGCAGCGCAAACTCGTTTTTGAGCAGCCGGGTAGCCCGCTCTTCCTCTTCGTCGCTCACCGCGGTAGCGATAATGAACGAGCCGCCGGAATGAGGATGTCGCGCGTGCATCCAGGCGATTCCGCCCTCCTGCGCCAGCACGGTAAAAATCACATCCTCTTTAAGGACAAAAACCCGCCCCTGGTGAAGATTCCCCTGGGCGGGCCAGAATGCAGGCTGCTCGTTTTCGTTCATCCGCGATCCTTATTGTCGGCGGGCCAGCTCCCGCTGGATATGATCCAGCAGAATATCGATGTTAATGGGCTTACGCAAAAAAGCAGCGGCGCCCAGACCGAGAGCGTACCGCTGCATATTTTCATCAGCATGACCGGAGATAAAGAGCACGGGCGGCGGCGGTACGGCCAGCAGCCGCAGCTTGTCAAACAGCTCAAGGCCGCTCATGCCCCGCAGCTTGATATCGGTGATCACCAGCGCCGCGCCGGACAGGGCGAGCGGATGGCTCAGAAATACCTCTGCCGAATCAAACGTATCGGTCGAATAGCCTTCCGACTCCAGGAGATTACTCAACCCGCTGCGGACGGAACGTTCGTCATCAATGATGGCAATGCGCCACGGCAGCGTCATGCTGTTATTCCTCTAACCAGTCATTTAACGTCGCGGGTATCCTTCGCGGGCGCAGGGGGCGCCGTGCCGCTGATTTTCGGTACGCATTCGTGACGAAACCAGGCGAGGGTAAGCGGTTCGCGACTCAGTAAACGCCGTCCCACCGGGATGAGCTGTTCACCCACCAGCATGCCAAACAGGCCAAGCAGGGCGACAACCGGCGGCGCCGGGGAATGCACGTCGAGCAGAGCGTAAATTACCCCAGCACCCACGCCGCACACCAGCGAAATTATCCATGCTTTCATGACGACGCTCCCGTCTGCGAACTGGCCTGCGGAACGCTCACCTGAGGCGGCGGCGCGCCGTCGCGGGATAAGAGATGGCGCGTCGCCTGTTCACCCGCCAGCATCCCCAGCAGACCAATCAGCGCCAGCGCGGGCGGCGCGGGGGAGCGCACCTTCAGCACGGCATACATCAGGCCAATCAACACGCCTGCCGCAAGGGATATCAGCCCAGTACTCATCGTGAACTCCAGAGAAAGAGGCAGCGGCGAGCCGGATGAGGGACCAGCCCGCCAGCGGAACTTAGCGAGCCGGCACCGGCGCTAAGGTGCGGTGCTCGCTCTTCTGGCGAGACGGCGCTTTGTGCACCATGGTGTAGGCGTAATCCACGCCCATGCCGTACGCGCCGGAGTGCTCGCGCACGATGTCCATCACCGCGGTGTAGGTCTCTTTACGCGCCCAGTCGCGCTGCCACTCCAGCATCACCTGCTGCCAGGTCACCGGGATCACGCCCGCCTGGATCATGCGCTGCATCGCGTAGTCGTGGGCTTCTTTGGAGGTGCCGCCGGACGCGTCCGCCACCATATAAATTTCGTAGTCGCCTTCCAGCATCGCGCACAGGGCGAAGCTGTTGTTGCACACTTCGGTCCACAGACCGGCAACCACGACCTTCTTCTTGCCGTTGGCCTTCAGCGCGTCGCGCACCTTCTGGTCGTCCCAGGAGTTCATGGAGGTACGCTCCAGAATGTCCTGGCCCGGGAACACGTCCAGCAGCTCCGGATAGGTGTTACCGGAGAAGCTTTCGGTCTCTACGGTGGTGATGATGGTCGGGATGTTGAACACCTTAGCCGCTTTCGCCAGCGCCACGGTGTTGTTTTTCAGCACCTGACGGTCAATCGACTGCACGCCAAACGCCATCTGTGGCTGGTGATCGATAAAGATGATCTGACAGTTCGCAGGGGTTAACACTTCGAGCTTTGAAGAGGTCATAGCATTTTCCAGTGGTTAAGGGTAGAAATCGCCGCGAGCGCCGCGACGATAAAGTCACCTTCATCCTGCGGTTTTCTCTCTCCGCGCGTAATTATCTCTTCGTATAGTTAACCTTATGTATAGTTATACTTTGGTATACCTATCCTATTGTATAACTGGATCTTTGCCGAAACCGGTTCCCATAATCCTGACCATTCCCCTCTCAGTCAGGAGCAGTTATGGTTACCCCAGGTAAAGCCGATCTCATTCTGGTTAACGGCCAGTTTCATACCGTCGATCGCGAGAATCCTGTCGCGGAAGCCGTTGCCGTGCGCGACGGAAAATTTCTGGAAGTGGGTACCGTCGCCGAGGTGATGCAGCACCACGGCGACGGCACCAAAGTGGTCGACTTAAAAGGCCACACCGCCATCCCCGGCCTGAACGACTCGCACCTGCACCTGATCCGCGGCGGGCTGAACTACAACCTCGAGCTGCGCTGGGAAGGCGTGCCGTCCCTGGCCGACGCCCTGCGGATGCTGAAAGAGCAGGCGCTGCGCACCCCGTCGCCGCAGTGGGTGCGCGTGGTGGGCGGCTGGACCGAGTTCCAGTTTGCCGAGCGCCGCATGCCGACCCTGGACGAAATTAACGACGCCGCGCCGGATACCCCGGTCTTCATCCTGCACCTCTACGACCGCGCCCTGCTCAACCGCGCCGCGCTGAAGGTGGTCGGCTACACCAAAGACACGCCAAACCCGCCGGGCGGCGAGATCCAGCGCGACGCCAACGGCAACCCGACCGGGATGCTGATTGCCCGTCCGAACGCCATGATCCTCTACGCCACGCTGGCCAAAGGGCCGAAGCTGCCGCTGGAGCAGCAGGTGAACTCCACCCGCCAGTTCATGCGCGAGCTCAACCGTCTGGGGCTGACCAGCGCCATCGACGCGGGCGGCGGCTTCCAGAACTACCCGGAAGACTACGAGGTGATTGCCGAGCTGCACGAGAAGAAGCAGATGACCATCCGCATCGCCTACAACCTGTTTACCCAGCGTCCGGGCCACGAGCTGGAAGACTTTGAAAAATGGACCGACATGCTCACGCCGGGCCAGGGCAGTGACTTCTTCCGCCACAACGGCGCGGGCGAGATGCTGGTCTTCTCTGCCGCCGATTTTGAAGATTTCCTCGAGCCGCGCCCGGACCTCGCGCCGGGCATGGAGGATGAGCTGGAGCGCGTGGTGCGCCATCTGGTGGAGCACCGCTGGCCGTTCCGCCTGCACGCCACCTATAACGAATCCATCAGCCGCATGCTGGACGTCTTCGAGAAGGTGAACCGCGACATTCCGTTCAACGGCCTGCACTGGTTCTTCGACCACGCGGAAACCGTCACCCAGGCCAACATCGACCGCATCAAAGCGCTGGGCGGCGGCATTGCCGTGCAGCACCGCATGGCCTTCCAGGGGGAGTACTTTGCCGAGCGTTACGGCATCGAAGCCACCCGCCACACGCCGCCGGTGGCGAAAATGCTGGAGACCGGCGTGCCGGTGGGCTTAGGGACGGACGCCACCCGCGTGGCGAGCTACAACCCGTGGACCGCGCTCTACTGGCTGGTCTCCGGCCGCACCGTCGGTGGGATGCAGATGTACGACCACAGCGCCCGTCTGGATCGCGATACCGCCCTGATGCTCTGGACCCAGGGCAGCGCGTGGTTCTCCAGCGAGCAGAACCAGAAGGGGCAGATCAAGGTCGGCCAGCTCGCCGACCTGGCCGTGCTGAGCAAAGACTACTTCCGCGTGCCGGAAGAGGAGATCAAGGGCATCGAGTCCGTCCTGACGGTGGTCAACGGCGATATCGTCTACGCCGCGGGCAGCTTTGGCCCGCTCGCGCCGCCGGCCATCCCGGTCCTGCCCGAGTGGTCCCCGGTGGTCAAGGTGCCGGGCCACTACCGCAGCGCGCCGCCGCAGGCCGCCCGCGTGGGCATGAGTGTGGCTCACCACTGCAGCGGCCCGTGCGGGGTTCACAGCCATCAGCACGATTTCGCCCGCACGTCAGAGATGCCGGTGTCCGACGATAACGCTTTCTGGGGGGCGCTGGGCTGCAGCTGCTTTGCATTCTGATGAAAAACACCTTTGCTCCGCCCCGGGTCGACCTGGGGCTGTTCTTCCTGCGCCTGACCGGCAGCCTGCTGCTGCTGTACGTGCACGGCCTGCCGAAGGTGCTGCACTTCAGCGAAGAGCTGACGCGCATTGAGGATCCGTTCGGCTTCGGGCCTTACGCCAGCCTGATCCCGGCGATTGTCGCCGAGGTGATCTGCCCGCTGTTGATCATTGCGGGCGTGTACACCCGCCTGGCGTGCCTGCCGATTATCGCCGTGCTGCTGGTGGCGATGCTGGCGGTCCACCCGAACTGGTCGATTGCCGAAGGGCAGTTTGGCTGGCTGCTGCTGATTATCTTCACCACCCTTGCCCTCACCGGGCCGGGCCAGTGGCAGCTGCAGCGTAAGGCAACGGAGAGGTTCGCATGACCCAGGTTAACGACGTTCGCGACGCACACGTCGAGACGACGCCCGCACCGACGGTTTCGCCGTGGCAGCCGCTGAGCCAGCCGGTGTTCCGCATGCTGTGGATCGCCACGGTGGTCTCTAACGTCGGCTCATGGATGAGCGACGTCGGCATCAACTGGAGCATGCTGACCCTGAGCGCCGATCCGCTGGATATCGCGCTGGTACAGGCGGCCAGCAGCCTGCCGATGTTCCTCTTCGCCCTGCCGTCCGGGGTGATGGCGGACATCGTCGACCGACGTAAATATCTGCTCTTCTCTCAATTATGGGTGTTCATCGCCGCCGCCGGGCTGACGGCGCTCTCCTTCACCGGACACGTCACCCCCGCCGTGCTGCTGGTGGCGACGTTTCTGCTGAGCGTGGGGGCGGCGATGAGCTCGCCGCCGTTCCAGGCCGTGGTGCCCGATCTGGTGAGCAAGCCGGAGCTGGGCGCCGCCGTGGCGCTCAACTCGCTCGGGGTGAACATCAGCCGGGCGATTGGCCCCGCGCTGGGTGGTTTCCTGCTGTCGCTCGCCGGGCCGTGGATGGTGTTTGCCCTGAACGCGCTGTCCGTGGTGGGCGTGGCGTGGGTGCTGTGGCGCTGGCGTCCGGCCCCGTCCATTCAGCGTCTGCCGCCGGAGCACTTCTTCTCTGCGGTGCGCACCGGCATCCGCTACGTGCACGCCGCCCCGGTGCTGCGCAACGTGCTGGTGCGCACCGTGGCGTTCTTCGTTTTCGGCAGCGCGGGCTGGGCACTGCTGCCGCTGGTGGCGCGCCGCGAGCTGGGCCTGGGCCCGGCGGGCTACGGTGTGATGCTGGCGTGCATTGGACTGGGGGCGATTGCCGGGGCCATCCTGCTGCCGCGCCTGCGCCAGCGGCTGAACGCTGACCGCCTGATGGTTGCCGCGAGCCTGGTCTTTGCCCTCACCATGCTGGCGCTGGCGTTTGTGCGCCACGTCTGGCTGCTCAACCTGTTTGAGTTCTTCACCGGCTTCGCGTGGATTGCGGTGCTTTCAACGCTGAACCTCGGCGCGCAGCGCAGCGCCGCCCGCTGGGTGAAGGCCCGCGCGCTGGCGGTCTACCTGACGGTGTTCTTCGGCTCGATGACCACGGGCAGCGCCATCTGGGGGCAGATTGCCTCCCGGTTTGGCACCCCGACCGCGCTGGTTGTCGCCACGCTGGGGATGGTGCTGGCAAGCGCCACCGTGTTCCGCTGGAAGCTGGAGAAAGACCCGGACCTGAACCTCGACCTGAGCGGCCAGCCGCTGGACGGCGTGGAGATCGACCTGCCGAACGAGCGCGGCCCGGTGCTGGTCTCGCACGAGTACATCATTGACCCGCACAACGCGAAGGCCTTCCTGGAGGCGGTCCACGAGCTGCGCCGGGTGCGCCGCCGCGCCGGGGCGATGAGCTGGGCGGTGTACGAGGATATTGAGCGCCCCGGCCTGTTTATCGAGACCTTCCTGATGGGCTCGTGGATTGAGCATCTGCGCCAGCAGGAGCGCCACACCATGAATGACCTCCTGCTGCAGAGCCGCGTTCTGGCTTTTCATCAGGGCACAACATCACCGGCCATTCGCTATCTGGTCGCGCCGGTATAACCCTAACCATCACCTGTACAGGAACACACTATGGCAACGTTTAAGGCAAAAGACGGCACGCAGATTTACTACAAAGAAGGCGGCGCGGGCAAACCGGTTCTCTTCAGCCACGGCTGGCCGCTGGACGGCGACATGTGGGACAGCCAGCTGAACTACCTGGCCGAGCGCGGCTTCCGCGCCATCGCCTTTGACCGTCGCGGGTTTGGCCGCTCGGATCAGCCGTGGAACGGTTACGACTACGACACCTTTGCGTCCGACATCAACGACCTGATTACCACTCTGGATCTGCAGGACGTGACGCTGGTGGGCTTCTCCATGGGCGGCGGCGACGTAACCCGCTACATCAACAACTACGGCAGCGCGCGCGTGGCCGGTCTGGCGCTGCTGGGCGCGGTCACGCCAATCTTCGGCAAATCCGACTCCTTCCCGCAGGGTGTGGATCAGAGCGTGTTCGACGGCATTCGCGACGGACTGCGTAAAGATCGCGCCCAGTTCATCAGCGACTTCGCCACCCCATTCTACGGCATCAACGCCGGGCAGACCGTTTCCGCCGGTGCCCTGACCCAGACGCTGAACATCGCCCTGCTGGCGTCCCTGAAGGGCACCATCGACTGCGTGACCGCCTTCGGCGAAACCGACTTCCGCCCGGATATGGCGAAAATCGACGTGCCGACGCTGGTTATTCACGGCAGCAACGACCAGATCGTGCCGTTTGAAAGCACCGGCAAGCTGGCGGCAGAGATGATCAAAAACGCCACGCTGAAGGTGTACGACAACGCGCCGCACGGCTTCGCGCTGACCCACCAGGACCAGCTCAACGAAGATCTGCTGGCGTTTGTGAAGGCGCTGTAAGTCTTTAAATGCGAAGCCTGATGGCGCTTCGCTTATCAGGCCTACAAGGGCTGGTCCTGTAGGCCGGGTAAGGCGCAGCCGCCACCCGGCGCTTTCGCAGACGCGTTGCGCTCCGCCAGCAGCCGACAAATCTCCGCATGCTTCTCCTCGGTAAAGGTAAAGCGCGACATAAAGCCCATGCGGATCAGCGACCCTATTGCCGGCAGCAGACAAATCCCGAAGAACAGCCCCGCCAGCACGCTATCGCTCTGGGCCTGCGCCTGCGGCACGTAGCCAATCATCGTCAGAAACACGCCGATTAACCCGCCGCCTACCGCCACCGACATCTTGCCGGTAAAGGTCTGCCCGGAGAAGGTGATCGCCGCGCAGCGCTTGTGGGTGTGGTATTCCGCGTACTCGATGGTGTCGGCAATCATCGACGAGGTGAGGATGTTGGTCATCATCACGAACAGCGTGCTCAGGCCAAGCAGAATGAACAGCATCGTCACCTGCTGATAACCGACAAACCACATCACCACGCGCACCGCCACGTCCAGCCCGCAGAGGATCATAAACAGCTTCCGCTTCTGCATCCGGCGCGTCAGCATCGGCGCGACCAGGCACAGCACCGCCGCGACAATCCCCATCACGCCAATCGCCATTTGCAGGCTGCCGTCGCCCATATTGTTGATAAAGAAGTAGATATAAAGACCGCCCGCCACGTTATGGAACACACAGAAAAAGAACGACAGCAGGACGATAAACAGCGGTTTGTTCTGGCGCAGGTTGTGGAAGGTGTCGCGGATGGTCACCTTTTCCGGGCTCGGCGGCACGCGCTCTTTGATCTGCATAAAGCCGTTGAGCATCAGCGGCAGGCCCACCAGCATCATCACCAGCGCCGCCATAAAGTAGCCTTTATCGTTGCTGTACTGGGCGAAGAACGCCGCCAGCTTCGGGAAGAAGATGTTGGCGCAGGCAATGCCCGCGTTCACCCCGAGCATCGCCGCCGTCACCGCGCGGGTGCGCTGGGCGGAGTCGTTGGTCATCACCGACGACATCGACCAGAACGGGATATCGGAGATGGCGTACAGCGTTCCCCACAGGATATACGTCACACCGGCGTAGAGGATTTTGGTGGTCATATCCGCTTCGATTTTATAGAACGACAGCAGCGTGACGCCGGTAATCAGCAGCGGGGCGATCAGCAAAAAGTGGCGAAACTTGCCGAACCGGCTGTTAATGGTGTCCATAATGCTGGCAAACAGCGGATCGTGAACCGCGTCCCACGCGCGGGCAATCAGGAAGATGGTACTGGCCGCCAGCGCCGAGATCCCCAGCACGTCGGTGTAAAAATAGTTAATAAACGAACCCACTAAACCAAAGCTAAAACACTGACCTAAACCATAGCCAAAATAAGACCACAGCTCGCGAGACGGTATTTTCATTGTCGTTGCCATTGTTATATGCCTGCCTGGTTGCCCGGCGGTCGGCCGCCGGGTCGATATTATTAGTCCTGCGCCTGCGGGGCGAGCTTGCGCAGCTGCTGCATCAGGGCGATTTCACGGCGCGAGAACGGAATGCCGTTCTCCTCAAACACGTCGTGGAACCAGAGGCGGCAGTAGTCCGTGGACTCCTTCATCACCACCGGCCACGGCAGCCACGTCTGGGTTTTGCCGCGCACCAGCCCCCACTGATACGGCGCGACCTTCGCCGCGTACATCAGCGGAAGCTGCTCTTCGATAGTGCTGCCCACGTGGCGCGCCAGCCATTCGGTGCAGAACAGCGGACGACCAAGCTTTTGCAGCTGCTGAATAATCGCCGTCATGCGCCCGGTGTGGGTGTAGGCGTGGAAGCTCACCACGTCCGAGAGCGCCAGCGCGGTCTGGTCCAGCGGATGCCGGAAGAACGTCTCGCCCTCCTCTTCCGGCGGCAGGCGCCACGCGCAGACAGTGAGCGGCTGGGTTGGATCTTCTTCTCGCACCCACTGGAACGCCAGCTTCATCAGCGCGTGGGCGCAGATCTCCAGCTTCGCGTCGTACTGCACCTCCTGCGTGCCCGTCGCGAAAATGCCGCGGTTGCCCGGCTCGTTGTAGAGATCCCACAGCAGCACGCGCCTGTCGTCGCGGAACTGGCGGACAACGTCGCGGATATAGCGCTCAATGTCTGCCCAGCAGTCGGGATTGCACACCTTATCGCGCCCCGGGCTCGCCGCCGCCTGGCTGTTGTGCTTGCCCGGCACCGGCGGCTTTTGCGGGCCGAGGTACGGCTCGTCGCCGGAGAAACCGCAGTCGTCCATCAGGGTCAGCATGGTGCTGAAGCCGCGGCCGTCGGCAATCGTCAAAAAACGGTCGATGCGCGCCATCAGCCCGTCGCGGTCGTGCTCCCAGACGATAAACGGCAGGTTGATGCGCAGGGTGTTGTAGCCCGCCTCCGCCGCCCAGCCCAGCTCGCGGTCAATCGTCCCGGCGTCGAAGGTCTCTGCCTGCCAGATATCGGTCCAGTTCACCGCCGTCGACGGCAGATAGTTAAACCCGCACAGCCAACCCTTCTGCTGATACCACGCCTGTGCCTGCTCCCTGCTCCACTGCTCTTTCATTACGCGTCCTCTTACTGATAATATTTAGCTAATAAATATTAGTTGCAGGATAAATGCGCAAATCACGGCGTTTAGAAAAGCGATGCCCCTCACAAAGTTCACGCTTCGATGATTGAGAAACGTGATCGACGGCGCTAAAGCGTGCGGTTAGGGTATGATGCGAATTCGCGAAAGGGAGAGGACGGATGAAGCGAAAAACGAAAGTGACGATGAACGATATTGCGCGGGCGGCAGGGGTGTCGCAGGCAACGGTATCGCTGGTGCTTAACCAGTCCCGCAACATCAAGCTCAGCGACGACACCCGCCAGCGGGTCATCGGCGTCGCTACCGAGCTCGGCTACGACCGCCTCCCCGCCGTTCACGCCCCGCGCAACCAGGAGGAGATCGCCCTGCTGGTCAGCTCCATGCAGAGCTTCGACCCGTTTATCGACGCCATCAGCCAGGCGCGGGAGGCCGCGTGGCGCAATGAGACGTTGCTCACCGTCTACGACTACGGCGACGACATCGAGCTGGCGCTGAACATCATCCGCCAGCTGGAGAAGCGCAACTGCATCGGGATTGTCCTCGCCTCACCGGTCACCACGCTGGTGGACATGACGGCCTTCCAGGACTGCACCCGCATCCCGCTGGTGCTGCTCAACCAGCGCGACCCTGGCTCGCCGCTGCTGCCGTCGTTTATCCCGGACGACTACGCCAACGCCTTCCAGGTGACTAAACACCTCATCGCCTGCGGGGCCACGCGCATCGCCCACATTACCGGCGAGAGCTGGATGGAGGCATCCCGCCAGCGTCTGGCGGGCTACCAGGCCGCGCTGCAGCAGGCCGGACTCGCGTGCGACGACGGCCTGGTGCGCCAGACCAACTGGCAGTTCAGCGAGTCCTTTACCGCCACGACTTCTCTGCTGGAGCTGACCGAGCGCCCGGACGCCATCTTCTGCGCCAGCGACTGGCTGGCGATTGGCTGCTATCAGGCGCTGGCGGTGAACGGCGTGCGCATCCCGCAGGACATGCTGCTGGCGGGCTACGACGACCAGAAGATCTCCGAGCAGCTCACCCCGCCGCTGACCAGTATCCAGCTGCCTTACAGCGAGCTGGGACGGCTGGCGGTGGAGTACCTGTGCAATCAGGAAGATGCCGCCACGCACGTGACGCTGGCGGGCAGGCTGAAGGTGCGCGCCTCAAGCCTCGTCTGAGGTAAACACCATGCCCGCGTAGGGCTTCTCGCGACACGCCGCCAGCCGCGCGGCGAGGCTGCCCACGTGCAGCTCCAGCTTGTGCCCGTCCGGGTCGAGAAAATAGAACGACGCCCCCTCGCTTTTGTTCTGCTTCCAGACGGTGACGCCCGCCTGCTCGAGCCTGTGCGAGAACGGTTCAAAATCCTCTTCCGCCACGGTAAACGCGTAGTGGGTGTAGTCGCTCTCCTGCGGCGGCACGTACCGGCGCGCCTCGTCGTACGACAGGCAGACCCACAGATCGCCACAGGTGAGATAGGCCCCGGTATTCCAGCGGGCGTGCAAGGTCAGCCCCAGCAGCTCGTGCCAGAAGGTAACGCTTTTTTGCAGGTCGCTGACCGCGAGGGTCAGGTGGTTGAGTGATTGCAGCATGACGTGCCCCGTATGACTGAAATTTAGTTAATTTATCTTACCTATACAGAGCCTTTTCAAAACCATTTCGGAGTAATTTGCATTAAGTGAACTCCATATTTAGCCCCCCTATAATTGACAGCAGTAGATGCAGAGGATCTTGTTATATGATACTCGCTATCATATACCTCGGACATATAACCAAATGAAAAAAATCATAAAATACCGTTTAAGTAATCTTCAGACATTCATAATTTCTTTTTTCTTAATAATTATCGGTTGTAGTATAACACGGTATACCAGCCTTGAAACCGCATGGCTTTTTTTGTTGGGTGGGCTTTTTTTAGCATTTATATCACTTCTGGAAAGCAAGCGTCTTTCGCGCGTTGAAAAAGGGGTTTCGCTCATTTTCTTTGGGATATTCATGGGATTAGGAATTCCCGAACTATTCCAAAAAAACTATAAAGACTTAATGACGCCTGATTTCAACGAGAACCTTGCTATATTTACTCAAATGGCTTTTTTTGTTTGTGCCGGAGCCGGAGGAGGTGTACTCGCCAACCATGCAGAGAATATTAAGACGGTCGACGTCACACCAAATACTCAAAATGGAAATGTTGATACAGCATTAAACTATATAAAAATATTGCAAGTAGAAGCCATATCACAGCGTAAAAAGATAGAGCAGTTAAGGTTAGTTATAATCGTGGCTGTAGGCTTGGGTTTGGCAAACCTTATCGTAACCATTTTAAAGTAGAGCAGGATGCAATTGAATTGTTCAATAATTATGATACTGTAGTTCTATGAACATAAACCACGCCGTGCTCACCGTAAACCGCTGGTGGCTGCCTTCTTAAAGGCGGCACGGAGTAGTTTTTCCCATTTTCAGATAGCCGCCGAAAGGCGGCTTTCTCACATCTAAGACCCCTTTCGGCAACTGCCCATTAAGGAGTCTTTATGAACACACCTACCATCCTCACCGGTGATCGCCCAACCGGCCCGCTGCACCTCGGCCACTTCGTCGGATCGCTGCGCCAGCGCGTGGCGCTCCAGCAGACGCACAACCAGTTTGTGCTGATTGCCGACCTGCAGGGGCTGACCGACAACGGCAGTAACCCGCAAAAAATCCGCGACAACATCCCCGAAGTGCTGGCCGACTACCTCGCCGCGGGCATCGACCCGAACCTGACCACCATCTGCCTGCAGTCCGCCCTGCCCGCCCTCGCCGAGCTGACGATGCTGTATATGAACATCGTCACCGTCGCCCGCGTGGAGCGTAACCCGACGGTGAAAAACGAGATTGCGCAGAAGGGGTTCGCCCGCTCGCTGCCGGTCGGGTTTATGGCCTACCCCATCAGCCAGGCGGCGGACATCACCGCGTTTAAGGCCGAGTGCGTGCCCGTCGGCGACGACCAGCTGCCGATGATTGAGCAGACCAACGAGATCGTCCACAAGATGAATAGCCTGCTGCCCGCCCCGGTGCTGCGCCACTGCAAGGCGATGCTGAGCGATACCAGCCGCCTGCCCGGTATCGACGGCAGCGCCAAGATGTCGAAATCGCTGGGCAACACGCTGCACCTTTCGGCCAGCGAAGAGACCATTCACCGTGCGGTCAGCGCCATGTACACCGACCCGAACCACCTGAAGGTGAGCGACCCGGGGCAGATTGAGGGGAACGTGGTGTTTACGTACCTCGACGCGTTTCATCCGGACAAGGAGAAAGTGGCGGCGATGAAGGCGCACTATCAGGCGGGCGGGCTGGGTGACCGGGCGTGCAAGAACGAGCTGGAGGCGTGTTTGCAGGAACTGATTGCACCGATGCGGGAGCGGCGGGCGATGTATATGCAGGACAAGGGGGAGCTGATGGCGATGCTGAATCGCGGGACGGAGCGGGCGCAGGGGGTGACGCAGGAGACGTTGAGGGAGGTGAAGGTGGGGCTGGGGGTGCCGGTGTTTTGAGAGCGATATAAATAATAATCCCGGCGTGGGGCCGGGATATTTATCAGGCGTTACGCTTAATGACCGGAATATCGCCGGTGTCATTTAACGCGCCCGGAAATGTTTTTAACCACTGCGCGACTTTCTGCTTATTAATATTCACCACACTCATACCTTCCAGGCATCCCCATAATTCTCTTGTATGCTGCGGCGTAATCACAATGCAGTCTTTCATGGCGCGGATTTTCACCGGCATGCCGTTGATAAAGCCCGCTCGGGTTAACCATTCACCGCCCAGAAGAAGGTATTTCATATCTATGCGGGCATAGAGTTCGCAGCAGGCGGCACTGTCCTGCGGCGTCTCCGCGCGGGGATGGACGGGCGCCGCGTTGGGCTGGTTGCCGTGCAGACGGCGGGCGCTGTTTTTGCGTACCAGCTCGCGGTTTTCAATCATGCCGATGAAAGCGTCTGATTCTGTTTTGCAAACAGTAAACTCTGGCTTAAAATTCGTCGCAGCCATTTTCAACTCCTTTTCAGTTGTTTATGGTTAGCGGTATGGGGGTGTTGCAGCACCTTCATATCGCGAATTTCTCGTTAAATTCTCTTTGATACTTTCTTTGCCGTTCGGCGTAATTTGTGGTGCTCATTATACAGGGCTGAATATAAATACAGCGGTTTTGGAGGTGGTAAATTTGAATTTTGCGAGGGAGATTCAGGAAAAGGGTTGGGTCAGAGAAATTAGCAGCGAGGACTATCAGAATATAAGGTGAGCGTCCGCATGAACCTCAGAACAACCATTCGCCGATCTGCGGGCTGGCAATGCGTCGTTTTATTATCAAGTTCGGTGACCGACTGAGCGATCACCTTTAATACGATGGCAGTTACACAGCATTTCAGACAGGATCCTTTGAGAGGATAAGCGTTAATAAAGAGGAGGCACTCAATGCCTCCTTTCTATTTGTTACGCTCTTACGTTCCAATCGTCCGTATACTGGACATTACCATCAACATAACGCCAGGTGATTTTGTCATACATCAGGGAAACAGATTCCATGTGGTTGATCTGCGAGTTTCCTGCCATCTTAGCGTTTGGCATCCCTGGGTTAATGCCCGTCACTTTCACACCCTCAATGGTCATGACGAAGTAGCACTCTTCTTGTCCTGCATGGTTAATGCGATACCAGCGAATCTCCGCACTTTTCAACGTTTGACCGGTGGCAACGGCTTTGTATAGGTACGGGCTGGAGCTATCAAACTCCTTTTCAATCATCATCGGAGAATGTGAACGCTTGCCAGTAATCTTCCCGTTGGCACTGTCTACTGGAATGTTCAGACCATGACTAAAGCCAACAATCTCTATACTCCCCTCACGATCCTGAACGTCTACAGCTCCTTTAATGTCTGCGCCGCCATCGTCCTTAAGCCACATGTAAGCCGGAATAGGCATTTTACAAACTCCTTTTAGTTGTGATTTTCTTCGTGATGAACCAGTAGCAAACAATCGTTAAGAGCAACTGAAAGCCCACAATCGCCGCCATTGTGAAATTTGAATACGTTTGATCCGGGAATAAAGACTGATAAGGCAGCAAGCGAAATAACGCCCAAAAAAGGAAGGTAAACCCGAAGATTTTAGCTAACCGTCGCAATGTGGAACTGAACCACTCTCTGGGGATGCCAGCTGGACTAACTTTGTGAGTCGCGCCACGGTACGCCGTGGTTATGGCGCTCATGACAGGTACGCTGATTAATGTATTGATTAAGATGCTAAAGTAGCCGTCTAACGATTCCCAAACTTCTAAATCAGGTTCACCCAAAATGAAGCGGGTAAACTTGTCGGCGCTCTGGAAATCAAAAAGCCCCGTAATAGAATTAACTAATCCATCATACGGAACCATTTCAGCAACGATCAGCACAACAACAGCGAACAGCACTATCTTGATGAATAAACTAAGGGCATGTTTTGCCATTGGAGATCACCTCAATCGTGCCGTATGCCTGTAGCTTCCTCATGCAAGGAACATCTATTTTTTGGCTTCTCAACAGAGCATTACGCAACATGGCAAAATCAGAATCATGTGGGAGAGTGATACAACCTTCTGATAGTACGCCTGGATGCAAACGGAAATTGCCACGCTGAACGCTCTCAATCCATGTGTAATCGTCGATCCCCCAATCATCACGCCATAATGCGAACCATTCAGAATGTTTGAATGTTGCACCATTGGCGAAGTGATTATAAATGTCTCTTCCCACTGTGTTTAGCTGTGACTTGAGTCCACCTTGAGGGCGGTCAACAATCCAGTATTTATCCGCTGGTACTGGCCCCTCTTTGGGGATCATTCCACATGCCCCACGATTACGGTAAGCACCATTACCAGAGAAAGCTAAAAACGTGCCTATACCAGGAAACGATAACGGGGAATAGTACGCATCATTAATTACGAACTTTCCATGTAGAGCCATAGATAACCCTTTTATCTATAATGATTTATTGGCTTATCGTACTCCTACGCAATCGGACATAAGAAAGTTTTCTGCCGAGAGACTTCTGATTTTCAGATAATAGCCCGTTGGTGGTAAGACAACGTGTAAGGCCGTTAAGCGGTAACATCAGAGGTGTGTCAGGAAGCAAAGTTTATCAAGTTGACCATGTACCCTCAGGGGCGAGACCGAATCGCTGGCAGAGTGACCTGCTCCCTGATGTTAGTAATGTCTTCATAAGCCACATGAGGAAATCCCCATAAAGAGGCATTTTTCCGACTGGCGTAATTACTGCTGCCTATTATACAGAACTGAATATAAATACAGCGCTTTTGCGATAGGTAAAATTGGGAAATACGAGGGGGATTCAGGGAATGGGTTTGGGGGATACTGGTAAATCGCTGGCTTGAAAATCAATCTTATTTTCCTCATCCAGAAATCTATTCATTCGCTAAATTGCCTTAGACGACAAATTCATCGCATCCAGCTCTTCTTCTCAGATCCCACAAAAATTCATCAAACCTATAGATTAACGATTTACATCACCCTGATTTTGTTATGTGATCCTGTTACAGGCTTTAGTAACACCCTGCCCAGCCAACCGTAACAGGACTTCATTGATGGAATTTTATCATGCCGATCCGACGCTTGAGAACTACTGGCGTGGTGTGATCCTTTTTGGAAGGAACGTCGCATCTTACAAGTTCGCGCTGGCGTCAGCGTTGTATGAAGTGGATAAGACGGGCAGCGATTTGATTACGCTCGACCAGCTTGCTGTGCCGTTCAGCCGCTATCTCTGCGAGCATCTGAAACATGCGCCAAAACAGATCACCTCCCGCAGCAGCCAATTTCTGGAAACCTGCCTGAAGTTCAACCGAGGTGAAATCACCCACGCCCAGCTCATTGAAGCGACGGTGCGCCTTGGCTTTAACAACGTGATTGATGCCTTTCACTACGTGAACCAGGGCGAGATCGAAAAACGTTTTTTCCTCGATGAGCGCAAAACCAACAACGGGATCCGCCTGACGGATAACTTCTATTTACTGGGCGAACGCCTACTGTATAAAAACCTCGCCTTTGAAACTAATGCCCGCTGGAACCTGGTAGAGCAGGCCTGGTCGATGGGGATTTCACGTAACCTTGTGGGCGTGGAGTTCGACGAAGATAATCAGATACTGTTTACGAAGGTGAACGCGCGTCGCGTAGACATCACCAGCTGCCGCGACAGCCTGAATGGTTACCAGAAAGGACGGTGTTTTTACTGCTTCAAACCCATCAGCCTGGTACCGGGAGGCGCTGAACTGGCAGACGTCGACCACTTTATTCCCTGGGCTGCCCGCCATGAAGTGAGCAATATTAACGGCGTATGGAACTTAGTGCTGGCCTATCGTTGCTGTAACCGTGGCACCGAAGGCAAATATGCACGCATTCCCGAGCTCAGGCTCCTGCAGCGGTTACACACCCGCAATGAGTATTTTATTCAGAGCAAACTGCCGTTACATGAGACGATTGTTCTACAGACAGGGCAACGTCCTGAAGCACGGAGAAGCTTTCTTCAGCGTAACTGGCAGGCCGCGCTGGACAAACTTATCCATACCTGGAAACCCAACGCGGAAGCCGAGGCAACGTTTTAATGACACTTCACTACTATCAGAACCACGCACAGGATTTCTTCGATGGCACGGTTAATGTCGATATGACCCCGCTTTACGAGGCCTTCACCCAACATCTGACGCACGGTGCCCGGGTTCTGGATGCGGGCTGCGGTTCAGGGCGGGACGCAAAGGCATTTCATGAGATGGGTTATCAGGTGGATGCTTTTGATGCCTCTTCCGCCATGGTGGAACTGGCAAGGCAACATACCGGGTTACCCGTGCAGTTGATGACGTTTTCAGAAATCGACGGTAAAGCGCAGTACGATGGGATCTGGTGCTGTGCCTCTTTGTTGCATGTCCCCTCTTCTGAGCTGCCTGCGGTGATGCAGAAGCTTGCGGATGCGCTTAAGCCTGGCGGAGTCTGGTATGTGTCCTTTAAGTATGGCAACGGTGAACGCGTGCAGGGTATAAGACGGTTTACGGATCTGGATGAAGAGGGGCTGCGGATGGGAATAAGTAATATAACAGATGTGGCGATAACTTCGCTTTGGGTTACGAAGGATTATCGGCAGGAAAGAAGTGAGAGATGGTTAAATGGGATATTACATAAAAAAAACACTATTTTTTAGAGTGGTTTTTACTTATCGGTGAAGGACTCATATTGATATGTTGAGTTGCACACATCTCATCTTCATACCGACATAAATGGCTATATCACTCTATCCTCAACAAAGATCTTATCACAGCTCTAATGAACTTAGAAATTCATAATCCAAACAGCTAGCTCGTTCTCTTTTTTTGACAAGTTATACAAATTTCGTATTTTACTATTGAACCATCACCATAATTGTTATATAGCGTAATAGGTGATTTTTTAGATATTATATTTGCTCGTCACTAAAGTGAAATTTGCTTTTACTTAGAAATCATAACTGAAAGCAATGATGATCAAGCAATTAATCAATATTTGATATGTCATATATCAGTAGTGTTCCTCCTGGCCACCTACAAAAATTAGGTATTGCCATACAAACGCTTCGAGGGTACGCTAATCGGTTATTTAAATTAAACATTCATTAAGTCTTGTCTCGCTTGACTATAAGGAGAATGCTTTGGTTCAATCAGAATGCATTTCATGGACAAAATGTACTTCATGGCTAACAAACTTTCTTAGTCGTAGAGGATTGAGACAACCCGATGGCCGCCCGCTTTATGAATATCAAGCGACGAATGAAGAATATGTGGACTTAACGCAGTTACTTCGAGCGGTTAGCCAAACTACAAATATTGTTGATGATAAAGGCTATGCTTCCTGTTTTGTGTTTTTTTGCTCTGAATGGTACCGCAGAGACTATGAGCGGAATTGTGGGTGGACTTGGGAGCCCATTTATAAAAAGCTAGGTACATCGTTAACGGCGACAGAACTAAGGCATATCGTTCCTAAAGGGATGGAGAGTTACTGGATGCGACCAATTCGATTTTATGAATCGGATAGACGTAACTTTCTAGGAACGTTGTTCAGTGAGGGTGGTCTACCTTTTCGTTTACTGAAGGAATCAGATAGTAGTTTTCAAACCGTATTTTCCCGGATCCTTAATCAGTATGAACAAGCTCAGATAGCAGGTTTTTCAATGCTTTCGCTGGTAAGAAACATTATAGAAAGATCTTCGCTTCCAGCCGTTTTTATTGAAGACACATCAGTAGAGCTCATCAGTCATATGGCAGAAAAACTCAGCTCATTGGTACTGATGTATAATCTAAGCGATGACTCTGAACCAGTAGCGCAGCTTGATAAAACGCATCCAAAATGGCGGGATGAATTCCCTATGCCACTTGATGATGAAACAGGCACCCGCTTTCTAAATGGATTGTTACGTACTGCATCTATAGAAACAAAACCTCGTTCACAAAAAAATAAATGTACCGGTTGTCAGTTCTTTTGGACAGAAAAATCGCCGGACCAAATACGTGCGATAGTTTCGTTACCAGATGAACTCTCTTTTCCAATTATTAGTGAACCTTCAACCACACGATTTGAACTTGCTATTTACGAAGGCATTAACGAAGTTGCAAGCCTTGGTGTAGTCTATGCGTCCCTCGAAAAATCGCATGCCAGAATTCGCATCCGTAAAAATGAATCACGATTTGTCAGACATGCCCCTTCTGCGAGTTTATCGTTAGTTGCTCGGGCAGGCGGAATGAATGTTGGCGCAATAAAACTGGATGATAGCGAAATCGCCATTGGTGAGGTTCCACTTACTTTTGTTGCTGATGGAGAACGATGGCTATTACAAGGGCAAGCTTCGTGCAATGTTCGTAACAGCGATGTCCTTATTGTTCTACCTCGAGAAAAGACAACTGTTTCAGGATATGAAACGACTTTGAATACAATTTCAGTCTTAGGCTTCGAAACACTCTCCGTAAAAGGTTGCCATGAATTAATTATTTCCGGAGATGAAATATATCGTATACGCACTGGAAAAGAACAGACTAACCCTGGTGGGGTTGAGTTTTATGGTAAAAGAGTAAATTGGGTATGCAACCCTACTGAAACATTCCTTGGGGTCCCTAAAGTAACCTCGAAAAATCCTGATGTAAAACATATCCAATTTAAACCTTATTTTAATAGTAAATCAATCGAAGAATGCCAGTTACAAGAGATGATGGGATCTCAATTTGTTTCCGTCAGGAATAGTGATAATGAGACGATACTCCGTCGAAAAATTGGAATATTACCGGCAGACTTTAATGTTCAGATTCATGGTGGCGATCAGGCTAATGAAGGTACCATTGTCATCTCAACGCAACATCCCTGCATGTCTGTCTTAAAAAATAAAACATTCGAGATTGCGCGAAAACGCGCAGCAGGACGCACCGAGATATTACTCAAAGCCGAAGGCATCCCTCCCGCCTTTATCTCTCTGGAAGTTTATCCTAATTTGGGGGCTGACTCAATTGAATTGACTTTGCCTTATCCTGCTAAAGGTTGTTTGGTTTTTGATGCAAATGGAGACCTTCTTGAAAAAAATATCACTTTGCATGATTTACTTGGTTCAAGAGCTTACTTGTTTGGTAAAAATGGTGAACCGACTCGATTTTCACTGGAATTACATCTACGCACTATAAATGGTCAACAGGCATGGCATGAATGGTTTTATACGGCAGGAGAACGCCCTATTGAACTCAATTTATACAGTCTAAGAGAGCATATTGAAAATTTGCTATCTCTTGAGTCAGGAATTGACCAAGTTGTGGATATGCGAATCAGAGGTGCTGGCGTAGCGATGAGCTGGCAGATTAGGCGCTACAAATACAGTTTGCGTTATGATTATGAAAAAGAAGTTCTCACCAGCCAGTCGACAAGCTATCGTGCCGGGCAACTCCCTTCTCCTGTCATCATGTTATTGAGCGAGCCAGAGCGAAAAGCAGTCTCGTTGTCATCGAGGCTAAGTGAGGGTGTACCTGTTGGTGAATATGAACTGAGTTCAATCGTTAGCAAAAACGGGCCTTGGCTAGTAGTCCCAAAGGAAGGTGATGAAATGGCGTTTCGTCCATGCTTCATTCGTGGCGAATCTTCCTTACATGGCGATGAAAGTAGCGTTCGTTCACTTCAGAAAGCCACCCAACTTTTTAATCCCCAGGCAAAAGTGAATACCATAACGCTGGTGCTTGATCAGATGGCTACCGATCCTGCGCACTCCGGTTGGCAGTTTATGCACAGTCTTTATGAACATTTTGGCTATCTTCCGCTGGCTACATTTGAAGTATGGCGAGCACTCGTACAACATCCAAGAGCGCTGGCGATGTCGCTCTTCAAATTTGAAATGTCCGCCGAGTATTTAAACCGCATTGAGAATGAATTCCCTGTTTTTTGGGAGTTTTTCCCTATATTAGAAATCAAATCCGCAGCAGAAACCTTCAAACGATTCCTGACCCAAAAAGGGGCACCAGATGAAGTTTTGGTAACACTGCTGAGTAAGATGTATCGACAATTAGGGATCGTATTTCCAACTTATGCCGATGAAGTTGAAAAATGGTTAAGTTATGGGAAATTCCCTCCTCCCATTCCAACATCCTTTGTCCGTGAGTGGTATCAGGAGCTTTTACGTGAACACAGTGAAGCTCGGTGGCCAGAATATGGCTGTAAGCGACTGCATAACTGGATGTCATCACAAACAGATGTAGTGATAGATATTTATCCCGAGGCTGATTATCGCTATTCAGTTGCCTGGTTACCTGTTTTCGCGGCTGCAGTGGCAAGCGGTAAAACTTCCTTTGAAACTGTGTTTGAACACAAACCTGGCGCCGTATTTTTCCTGAGACAAGTTCGGGACTTCGATTCTCGCTGGTTCAAGGCCATATTCCAGTGCAGCCTTCTGCGTTATATTTCAAAAAATAAAAAGGATTAAAGATGACTACACGCTTTTTTTCGTCGCTTATTGAACAATCGTTGTCTCGCTCAACCGAAGCAACGCTCAGTATTATGGGGATCACAAACCCGAACTTACGCAAGCATCTCGCAGAGCAAATGGGTGCCGATTGTGGGAAATCAGGCTCATTTCTTGCCTCACCAGTATTCCAGCAAATGTTTGGCTGGAAAGAGTCAAATTATACAATGCGCAACCTGACCGAAGGTAAGGCATTACTGAGTAAAGCTGTTGTTGATTCACTAGATGATCATAACAACGGTCGTTACCGTTTTGGTGCAGACTGGAAACCCTTCACTCACCAGCTAGCCAGTTGGAAGGCTTTACTGGAAGATAAACATTCGGTAGTGGTGACAAGTGGTACGGGGTCAGGCAAAACGGAATGTTTTATGGTTCCTGTGCTGGAAGACCTCTACAGAGAATTACATGAAAATGGCAACAACCCACTTGTCGGCGTCAGGGCCCTTTTCCTCTACCCCCTCAATGCCCTAATTAATTCACAGCGGGAGCGCCTGGATGCGTGGACACGTGGATTTGGTACTGGGATCCGTTACTGTCTTTATAATGGCAATACAGAAAATCTTCACGCTTCGGTAAAAAGCGAGCAGGCAAAAAGGCCAAATGAAGTGCTTTCACGCGAAAAGATGCGTGAAGAACCCGCACCAATTCTGGTAACAAACGGCACGATGCTGGAATATATGATGGTCCGCCAGATTGATGCTCCAATTATTCAACAGTCTAAAGCACAAAAATCATTACGCTGGATAGTACTGGATGAAGCGCATACCTATGTCGGATCGCAGGCCGCTGAATTAGCTCTGCAGTTACGCCGCGTGATGACGGCCTTTGGCGTGACGCCAGACGATGTGCGTTTCGTGGCAACCTCTGCAACTATTGCCGGAAGCGATGCCGAAAAACAACTGAAAAAATTCCTCTCTGAATTATCCGGTATACCGCAGGAGCGCATCGATGTACTGGACGGAAGCCGAGTGATTCCGAAACTGGCATCGTGCAAACACGTTTGTATTCCTTTAGAAGAAATTGAACAAATCCCTGATACAGACATGAAGGGCGTAAGCCCTGAGCGCTTTGAAGCTCTTACGCATTCACCTGAAGCACATTACTTGCGTGAGATGTTAGTTACTCAGCCGGATCCAATGAAGCTGGATACGATGACGCAGCGGTTGAATACGCTGACCAAGCAGAATTATAGCCAGCAGGAAGTACTTCGCTGGATCGACATCTGCTCTGGTACACAACCTAATCCTAAAGATCCGGCATTCCTGAAGATAAGAGCGCATATTTTCCAGCGCAATACCCAGGGAGTATGGGCTTGTGTTGATATAGAGTGCAGACAAAAGCATGGCACTCCGCTGGAAAAGGGCTGGCCCTTTGGTTATGTGTATGTGAATCAACGGCAAAATTGTGAATGCGGGAGCCCGGTCTACGAACTGGCATTCTGCAATGAATGTAACGAACCGCATCTTCTGGCCCGGGATAAAAATGGCAAACTTGTCCAATGGGAAAATAAAGGTGGCGATGAATTCTCTTTGCAGGATGAGGTGAATGTTGAAAACGACGCTACTGAAGAAAAAGTTGAGAAAGAAAGTAGTTACCGTCCTCCACTTGTTATTGCAGCAGAAAAGACCAGCGAAACAGGTTATATCCTACAGCGACTCGATCGCAAGACTCGTCGTATTGGTGTAGTTAATAATGAAAGTATTGAACTGATTATTAATGATTTTGAACAGGTATGTAGTGCCAGTGGCTGCGGCTACAGAGGCACGAGTGGAAAACAACCTTTCCGCCGCGCATTGTTAGGTGGACCGTTTTACGTCACCAATATTGTGCCAACCGTTCTGGAGTATTGTCAGGACTTTGTCAGCGAAGATGGAAAGGAAGGAGTGGGGCCTGATTCACTGCCAGGTAGAGGCCGCCGTCTCATTACCTTCACCGACAGCCGCCAGGGAACAGCGCGCATGGCGGTACGCATGCAGCAAGAAGCTGAACGCAGTCGCTTACGTGGCAGCGTAGTAGAAATATTGGGCTGGCATCAACGAACACAGACTTCCACCACACCAAATGCCAATACAGATCTGGAAAAGTTAGCAGCATTGGCAAAACAGGCACGCCAACAGGCCGATGAATTTAGAAGCTGGGGATTACCTGAACAAGCGAAGCTGGCAGAAGTACAGGCAGAGCAGCTTGAACAAGCTTTTCAGGCTGCGACCGGAGGTAACGTAGCGACCATTCTCATTTCCCGAACCTGGACAGAAATAGTCAATGAGCTTAGAGAGAAAGCCGATATTAGCGGCCCTATTCTGCAATATAATCACTATCTGAAGCCTGAAATTTTCAACGAAAACGGCGGGCCGCTGAAGCTTTCGGAAATGTTGCTTTTCCGGGAGTTCATGCGTCGTCCTAAACGAACTAACAGCCTGGAAACGCAAGGGCTGGTGCGGGTTGGTTATCAGGGGCTAGAGAAGATTCATAAGATGCCGATGCATTGGCAAGAGCAAGGGCTGACGCTGGATGACTGGAAAGATTTTCTTAAGGTTACTCTGGATCTGTACGTACGTGAAAGCAACTTCACACAACTGGACGATGAGTTAAAAAACTGGATTGGTAGTCGTTTTTCGTCAAAATTCGTCCGTAATCCGGAAACAAAAGATCCTGAAGATAATCAGAACAGACGCTGGCCACAAATTCGTAATGGCAATTTGTCCCATCGTTTGGTGAAGTTATTAATGCTGGGTGCGGGATTAAAAAAAGTAAATACGGCGACGATTGATATTATCAATACTTGGTTAAAAGAAGCATGGAACCAGCTTACCGGGTCACTTGCCGTACTGAAGCCTGATGGTAACCGTTTCTATTTGCCGAAAGAGCATTTGACCTTCTCTTTAATCACGGATGCCTGGATTTGTCCGGTCACCAATAAAATTCTGGACACTGCTTTTAAAGGGTTAACCCCATATCTACCCACTCACATTTCCTTTGAACAACTCACCCAGACGCAATATGACGCATTTGTCGCGCAGGAGGTCACCATGCCAGAGATCTGGAAGGTGGATCGCTCACAAGAAGACTACGCTCCGGGTCTGGCTAAAGTACGTGACTGGGTCAGCAACGAGCCGCTGATCGCACAATTGCGTTCGGAAAATGTCTGGACGGATATCAACGATCGTGTCGTTGAAGGTGGCTTCTACTACCGCACTGCCGAGCACTCTGCCCAGCAGTCTTCAGAACGCCTGCAAAGCTACGAAAAGATGTTCAAGAACGGGCAGCTTAATGTTCTCAACTGTTCCACCACCATGGAAATGGGGGTTGATATCGGTGGCATTACCGCCGTGGTGATGAACAACGTACCGCCGCATCCGGCAAATTATTTACAGCGAGCCGGGCGAGCCGGACGTAGCAAGGAATCGCGCGCGATATCTTACACATTGTGTAAAGGTAACCCGCACGATCAACAGGTATTTGCCAACCCGCTCTGGCCGTTTGAAACGATGATCCCTGCACCGATGGTGGCGATGAACTCAGCCCGGCTGGTGCAACGCCACGTCAATGCGTTATTGCTCTCTGACTTTTTATGTCACGTTATTGGCGAAACGGACAAAGAAAAAACCAGCCTCGACAGCCTCTGGTTTTTCGGTGATGACGAAGATCAATCAAAATGTGAACGCTTTAAAGTCTGGCTTGAACGCCCCGAGCTTGATATTGACGCGGCGCTGGAAAGGCTGGTAAAAGGCACGGCGCTGCATGGCGCCAGCTCCCACAAATTGCGAGAGAAAACAGTTGATGCGATTACTCTTCTGCAACAGAGATGGCTTTCCGTCTATCGCGATCTTGTTGCACAGGAACGCGAATCGCAGCCGCAAACGCCTTATCGCAAGCGCATAGAACTGGAAAAAAAACGACATTGCGGCGAATATCTACTGCGCGATCTGGCGGCCAGAACCTTCCTTCCCGGATACGGCTTCCCAACGGATGTGGTGACGTTTGATAACTTCACAATGGAAGACTATATTCGCGAAAAATCGCAGAAAAGCCGGGATAAAAAAGATCGCGAAGATAACGTGTCGCGTTATAAAGGGCTCCCCTCCCGCAACCTTGGGGTTGCTATCCGTGAATATGCACCAGGTGCAGAAATTATTCTTGATGGCAGGGTCTTCCGTTCTGCCGGTGTCTCCCTGCACTGGCACAATATTAATGCCGATACGAATGAAGCGCAGCGTCTGGATTGCGCCTGGCGCTGCCACAAATGCGGGACCATCGGCTATGAAGAAGGAATGAGCAGTTCCGGGGTATTATGCTGTACCAACAACACCTGTGGTGAAAAAATCATCATGGATAATCGCCGCCAGGTGCTGCAGCCTGCCGGGTTTGTGACCGATGCGCATGCACCTGTGACAAATAACATTGAAACCATGAAATTTATCCCGGTTGTCCCTGCCTGGGTATTTGTTAAAGCTGAACCCGTACCGCTGCCTAACCCGTTAATGGGGTATATGACGTCTGGTGCTGATGGTCATGTTTTCCAGCAAAGTCTCGGAGAAGGTGGGCATGGTTACGCGTTATGCCTGAGCTGTGGGCGTGCAGAGTCGATGCTGAATGAGAATGATGCACCGAGAAGTATGGAAGCTCACTACCCACCTCGTCCGGGAAAAGCGGACCGCGATAGCCAAAATCAGCGGCTGATTTGCCCCGGTTCGACGGCACTGATGAAAAACGTCACGCTGGGTGCATTAGCGCGAACAGATGTATTTGAAATGGTTTTGCGAAAGCCTCAAAACGGTGAATACCTGCCGGATAATACAGAAGAAGGTCGGCTTGTCGCCATGACTCTGGCGGTTGCCCTGCGTCAGGCGCTGGCGGGTGTATTGGGTATTTCTGCTGCAGAACTGGGCTACGCAGTACGTCCAGTCAGACTGGAAGATGGACAATCGGTGTTAGCCGTTCAACTCTACGATGTGATTAGCGGTGGCGCAGGTTTTGCGTCCAGTGCCCCATTACACATTGAGACCATTCTGCTGGGGATGGTGAAACAGCTGGGCTGCAACCATTGTGGTACCGCATGCAGTGAATGTTTGCTCGATTCCCAAACCCGCCACGATCATGACCTGCTGGATCGTAAAGCGGCGCTGACCTGGCTTGGGGATGACTTCAGTTTCTACATTGGTTTACCAGATGAAGAGACATTCTCGCTACCGGATGCCCGCTACTGCCCGGGAGCCATTGGCGATACCCTTCGTCGGGCGATTAACGAGGGAGCTGAAAAACTTACACTGTGGATGAACGGGCCACTCAATGAATGGGATCTTTATGCCCGTCAATTCCGGGCGGCTATTCAGAACTACCGGATTAAAGACAATGTTGCGGTCGACCTTGTCATTCCTGCTGGCGTCGATGATCCAGAGCTGTTGCACGAGCTTTCGCAGTTTACTGCTTTGGGTGTGCGTTTGTGTCATAGCGAACAGGCTCTGGAATTGCCGATTGTGGCGCAAATCGCCTTTGCCGATCGCGTAATGACGCTGGCTTCACGCAGCCAGCAGGCAACTATCCCAGGGCCAGGCTGGCACCTGAATGACGAACTGGTCGTTCGCAGTCTCGGCTATAAAACGGTAAAACTGAACGAGTTTGTTCTGCCGGGTAAAGCAGCGAACGCGGTTGAGCGTGTCAAAGACATAGAGATTCATAAACAGTTAAATGGTCCACTTTCGCAGTTCGGACAACGCTTCTGGGACGCGCTGTTTAACAGTCATGAAGAAGCACACTCGCTGATGAAAAACCAGCAAATCACCAGCGTTCACTATACCGATCGCTATCTGCAAAACCCGGTTGCGCTGGCACTGCTGGGGGCGATACTGAAACCGCTAAAAACAAAGCTGACCGATGACGCGGAGCTTGAGCTTGATACTCTGTTTAAGCCCAAGGATCGTCCCGGCAACCGGCCGTTCCATGACTGGATGAGCGACGCAGATTTTCAGGATTTCGCCGACCAATGGTTTACTGCGGCAATGGGCAGAGCGGTAGAACTGACGGTGTTCGATTCGCCACGTGATATTCCACATCATCGTAAGCTAACGGTAACCTTTGAGAATGGTCAGGTGTTGAAGATTCGCTTCGATCAAGGAATGGGATACTGGCGTATCGACTTCCCGTATGTATGGCGTAATTTTGACTTTGCCGATGATGTGACTTATCAGCTAGTAAAACTGGCGCAAGCCTGCCAGGAGGGCAAAGTCCTTAATAGCGAGGAAAGCTGGGCAACGGATGTGCTGGTAGAGGTGATGCCGTCTTAATGCATTAGCGCTCCCAATAAGGAATTGGGAGCGCTAAAACGACTCGAGTCAGCGATGGCCGATAACCCCAATTACGCTTTTTTAAGCGAGTTTTTTTTACCGCTGCTGGCGGCGCGTTCGGCCTTAATTTTTTCCAGCAGCGCGGCGGCGCTATTTTCACCGCTGATAAGACTTGGGTTTTCCGCACGCCACTGAGCGGTAAGCTCGCCGCGGAAGGCTTTCGCCAGGATCGACTGGGTGAGGTTGTTAACGCGGGTTAGGGCGTTGTTGACCTGCTTTTCGATGGTGTCGGCGTAAGCGAAGAGTTGTTCGACGCGGCGGACGATTTCGTGTTGTTCGAGCAGTGATGGGCAAGGTATTATTGCTTCCCTACACTGGGTTAACGATATGTTTATTTGACCAACTATACCTTTTGTCTCATGCATAACATCTCTGACTAATTTCCCTTCGCATAATACATAATAAAGAAATTTAGATAACAACTTTTCTTTGTCAACCCTGAAGAGTGTTATGGCTTGGTTCAAATTCCATTCAGGGTACTGATCTGTAAGTATAGCTATTTTTCCTAAAGGGGGGCCAACAATATTCATCAGAATATCGTCAGGGAAAGCAATGGAACGCTTAGATTTTGAACGGTGAACCTCATCTGTTATAAATTGAGGCTTATAATCAAAATCTATTTTTTGATTAACAATATTATATACTTTTAGAAAAGGAATTTTTCCATTTTGTTCAAATTGATTACCTGTTGGGGTTGAACCGCTTTGTACTTTAATACAAAGATCACTTGCTTTTTGATTTGTCCATGCATTAATAATATTATTCTCAATCCGCCAGTTTTTCGTTAAATCCCCTTGAATCGCCACCGTAAGTGTAGCCTGACGAAAACGTTTCAGGATTTGCGGGATTTGCTCAAGACGTGCTTTGGTGCTGTCTACCTGCGCCAGCAGCGTATCGAGTTTTTCGGCGATGATTTTTTGTTCGAAAAATGGCGGGAGATTAATTGAAAGAGCCTTCAAAACTTCCAGACGTATTCCTTTTACCGTTGTACCGGTCCCTAAACTTTCGATTATCTGCGCCTGCGAACGGTACCAGTGAATAAAGAAATTACGTTCAACTCCGCTAGACAGGAATAACGCCTTTAAGTCTTGGTTAATTGTTGAATCAAAAGACGCTGTAACAATTTTCCCCAAGCTCATACGAGTCGCAATAATTGGTGTCCCCGCAGGAATTATATTTGTACTGCTATTTTCTACTGCATCATTGGTAATATGATCGATAGTATCTGTAAGGGTATGTTTATTCATATCCTTGACACTCATCCATGGAATATCCCCTTGATAATACTCAGGGATTGCTTTGCTTGGGGTACCTCCGCCAATAATAGTAAGGAGTATATTATCCAGCTCGCTTTTTACCCACCCCTCCGGCAATTTCCCTCACTCATGCCTTCACCTCACCAAACGCTTCATTCAGCAACTGACGCTGTGCATCCGCCTCATCGCCTGCGCCCAGCTCGCGCATCAGCGCATCCAGTTCGCCCAACGCCTGTACCAGCTCACCCATCGCTTCTGCCGCCAGCACGTCCGGCTCCGGCAGACTGTCGGCGTCGATGCTGTCCTTATCCTTCAGCCAGGAGATATCCAGTGAATCGGATTTTGCCGTGCGGATCCATTCTCGGCTGAACTTACGCCAGCGGCTGGTCGCCTGGTGCTGGTCGGTGTTTTTGTTCTCTTCGCTGTCGGCGACTTCGCTCTCTTCGGCGTTAAAGCTCCACTCACCCTCGTTATCTCAACCTTGGTGGCGATGAAGTCAACGATATCTTTAATTTTGGCGATTTTGACGATGTGTTACACAAAAATTTTGCGGGTGCTCGCCAATTTTCATTGAACTTCACCTTTCAGCCCCATTCACCTTCCCGAATCAATAACGGAAGTTTTTCCTGTAGTTATGGTCAAAATTCTGCAGGTGGAGTGACCATCAAGGAATGGAGCGTCAGCACCGGTCAACGCCAGTTTAAATCTATACGTCGCGATAGAGGCGCTTATTCGGTTATGGTTGATGAAGAGGGTCAACCGCGGGGTAAAGGTCGTCACCTATGTCCTGAGCGCTCGGTATCGTTGTCTGCAGAAGCTATAGCAATATTGGGTCATGATGGCGCACTGCTTGAAGATTTGAGTTTATCTATTCGCCGTGAGTTGGAAAACATCGTCTATCTTGGCCCATTACGCCGGAAACCTGAACGAGATTATGTTTGGAACAAGTCTAATCCGGGTGAGGTGGGTAGTGATGGTCATCGTGCGCTTGATGTGCTCCTAGCCAGCGCCTTAATGAAAGGCGATGACCAAAATCGCATTATTGAAGGTGTATCGAAGTGGCTTGTGCGGATGAAAGTTGCCGACAAGTTAGAAGTTAAACAATTGGGTCGTTCGACACGCTATGAATTAGTGGTACACCGTGATGGTGTAGAAGCAAATTTGCGTGATGTGGGTATCGGAATTTCACAAGTCTTACCTGTCTTGATAATCGCCTATTTCGCACCAAGTGGCAGCACAATTATCCTTGAAGAGCCTGAGATACATCTGCATCCGCTTGCACAGTCTGTGTTAGCTGAGCTGTTTGTAGAGATCAGCAAGCAGCGAAATGTTCAGTTCATCGTCGAAACGCACTCTGAGCATCTGTTCCGACGGATGCAAACACTGATCGCTAAGCAACTTATCACCCCTAAAGATTCTGCAATGTATTTTGTTGAGCGTGAAGGCAAAGCTGCACACCTGCGGTCTTTAGTGCTGGATGATTTTGGTCGTGTGAAAAACTGGCCAGAAGGTTTCTTCGGAGATGCTCTGGGGGAGACAAGAGAGCAGACAGCCTTGGCCATTAAGCGTGCAAAGGAATTAAGAGCGAGGGATAGTAATGTACCTAGTTGATACCAATGTTATGCTCGCAGCCAGCGCTGTCTCTGAGTTGTCAAATCAAGCAGTGAGAGCCATGCCGAGTGAGATTGAGCTGCGCGAAATGATTTACGACTGGCTTTCTTCTTTTGAACAGTCTGAGCAGAGTATTGTCCTAGATGAAGAAGGGCTAGTACGAGACGAATACGAACGAAACATGCCTTACAACTTTCTTGAGCAAGAATATGGCATGCAAGTTTTGCAATACAAGTTAGATAGAAATCAGGTCGTTTATGTACCTATCAATTCGATTGAGGCAAACGGTGAGCACATTGCTGTGCTTGATCCTGTGCACGAAGCACTGGTATCAGATCGAGAGGATAGAAAATGGGCTGCTTGTGCACTGGCTGCACAGATTATTTTCGACCAAGTGCCGCCAATTGTATATGGGGCAGAAACTGACTGGTTCATAGCAGAAGAACAACTAAGAGGAATAGGTCTTTGTTTTCATAGACTATTGCCCGATGAATGGTATAGCTCAAAGGTTGCTTCTTAATGACTACTAAATTCTTTCGTTTTCCTCATACCCCACACCTTGCTTGGCTGGGTAATAGCTCACCACGCGATGATAAGGTGCTTTCGCACGGTGAGGTGGCATCCTTACTTTCGGGTGAAGTTGTGGTAGAGGAAAAATTGGATGGTGCAAATGTTGGCTTGTCGCTTGACGCGAATGGTAATTTAGTAGTCCAAAATAGAGGTCAATATCTGTCGGGGCCCCATACTGGACAGTTTGCCCGCTTACCATCCTGGTTGGTACAGCATGCTGACTCACTATACTCAATGCTTACACCAAATATAATTTTGTTCGGAGAATGGTGCGCTGCGCGCCATTCTCTGGATTATGTAGCACTGCCTGATTGGTTACTGATCTTTGATGTGTATGACCGTGCTATGGGGCGTTTCTGGAGTACCTCTCGCCGTAATGCATTAGCCACTAGCACGGGTTTGGTTACTGTTCCGCAATTGCTCAAAATAAAAACTTCCCTAGATTCACTTAAGCAATTAGTCATCACGCAGCAAAGTCATTATCGAAAAGGACCACTGGAAGGTATAGTGGTCCGCCGAGAATCAGCAGAGTGGTGCGAAGCTCGCGCTAAGCTGGTTCGCCCCGATTTCACCCAAGCCATTGACATTCATTGGCGTAAGCGAGTGATCGAGTGGAACAGAGTCAGCAACGAAAAATACATTTAACCCACCCAATATGATTCAGTTAGGTAATACTCTAATCAACAGCAAACTGCATACTGAAAAAATGACAAGAATAACCCAATCTAATCAAAAAATTGGGTTTTCTATGTAGTGTTAAGGCTGAATTATAGGCACTGATGAAAAAGGGTAATCACATTTACTGGGGCTGTAAAAGTTTGCCATCCCATTCGATAAGAGTGTATTGGACGCCTTGTGTTGCCTGACGGAACACTTCTTCAGACTCATCGAAAGAGGCAGCTACGATGCTCTGCAAGTTTGCTTCATTCGCTAGTTGCTTGAGAAGGGCATGCTGACTGCCAACCGCCATCGAATGTTGTCCTGGTTCGTCAAACATCAACAGGCCAGGATGGTTACCCAAGGATGAGGGTATGATCGAGGTCTGATACAAAGCAAGCAAGTAACTCCAGATGAGGCGGACAAAATCACTGGCGCTTGAGTCCGATTTAATGTCAGTCCGTATCTCCCTCAATGCCATCTGGGCTAGGCATGGAATGAGCGTATCCTTACTGATTTCAATCTCTCTAATCGGAGCACTTTCGTAGCCAAACGATCCAGCATTTGCTCTGAAATTTAATTGAAAGCGGCGGATTCGCTCGATGTCTGCCTCGCTATAGGTTACATCTGCCATCTATGCCACTCGACCACCTTTTATCCCGCCACTCTCGTTTAGAAAGCTTGCTTCATAAAAATCGGAGCTGATATCAAACCAGAACATAGCGTCCGTATGATTATCTGGAGGAAAGCACAAAAACTCAGGCCCTATTGTAGTTCCTGAAGACGGTTCTAAATGGCGTGGTGTCGCTATTGCCGATGCGTGACTGGCAGTGCGTCATGTGCAGCGTAGATTTTCGCGGTGAGAAAAAATGCCAAGTGTGTAAGACGGGGTCTACTGTCGGCAGTGGGATGTACAGAAGGAATAACCCCCTAAACTTCTAAATGTTAGCGCCATATCAAACGATGTTGGATAAGCTCACATTGATACAAAAAATTATATGTTCATTATCATTCCTTGATTCAATAATGTCATGCAACGATGGGGATGTAAAAATGTTTCATAGGGAGCGGACATGAGGACATCAAAAAAAGAGCTGCTGGAAATTGCTTCCTATTTATCAAGATATGGTAAAGAAAAACCGCTAAGTGATCTTACCCAGCAGCCATTGGAGCCACAGTCATGACGATTAAGCAGCCCGTCGAGGTCTGCATGATGGATTTTGCCACTTTGTGCAGCAATGGAGCAACTTTACAGCTCGACCACTACCAACGACCCTATGTTTGGGACAGACACAAGGTCAATCAGTTGCTGGAGGATTTGGACGAGTTCAGGCACAACGGCAATGGGCAGAAAGTCTATTATCTAGGTACCCTATTGCTGCATCGGAATGACGAAAAAAAAGCCCGCTTTGTAATCGATGGCCAACAGCGCCTCAGTACCCTAGCAGTGCTGTATCATGCCTTGCACAATGAATTACCCAAAGGGTTAGAATTTCATTACCGCTCTCCCATCTCAGCTCGTAATTTGCGAGTAGCACGCAAGCTAATGAGCGAACATCGTGAGTCAGCTCTAGAGCCATCCATCGTTGAGCAATTGTGTTTTACGGTGATCACAGTTGAGCGCGAAGATCTCGCTTTTACCTTTTTTGATACTCAGAATTTTCGCGGAGTACCACTTAAAGCAACTGATTTGCTCAAAGCTTATCACCTTCGGGCTGTGAACGGGCCCAACGTACAGCATGTCGAGTCATTGCAGCAAATCTGTGCTCGACGTTGGGAGCATGTTCAAATGGCAGGCCCTAGGCGGCAGGATTGTGAACAGCAAGATTTTGCACCCGAGTTGTTTCAGTACTATTTGTGGCGTGCCCGCAATTGGCGGGGTAATAAGCAAATGGAGCGTGAAGATCACGATAGTCTGCTGGAAGCCTTTCAACAACAGAGTGTTGGTGGTGGTGAGATTGATGAGATCCCGCTCTATCCGGGTTATCACAATCAATTTGCCAATTCCCTCAAATTGCAAAGCAGCGATGACTATCGCTTGGCATTGAACCCCTTACAAATTAGTGGAAGCGCGGCTAATTTACCATTTACATTGCGCCAGCCCATTCATAAAGGCATCTGTTTTTTCCTTTACGCTCAAAAATATGCCTCTTTACTTGATGATCTTTTGTACAAAGAGAATACCTGCCACGAATTAGAGGCATTCCGAGAATTTTATCGGCGTGTGGTACGTGCTAATGCCTATTACTTACAGGAGCTCTTTAACTTGGCCCTTCTGATGTATGTCGACCGTTTTGGTTATCAACATCTATTAGCCTTTGCAGTGGGTTTGGAACTAGTGTTGGGGGGATTACGTTTGGAGAAAAGTTATATCTTTAAAGAATCACCACTCAAGTACTTACGTGACGCTCCTTACAATCTGCTTGATGAGATATGTGGGGCCTATCGCCCACAAGAGGTGATGACATTCTTACGTTCTGAAATCGAACGTAGTAAGGGATACGGGAAGGCTGTCTCCATCGTCCTATCTAAGGGCGTACAGGGGCGTTACCTTAATGCGTTGCTGGATTATTTCAATCTTGATGGTATCCCTGAGGGTGACAGTTGGGTACTTAAACGTTGGCTAGGGATGGAAAAGTAGATGCAATATGAATCAAAATTAATGTCACTGGCTCAACTCATTGATGAAAAACGACTTTTCAATATTCCTATCTATCAACGCCTCTATGTATGGGGTAGTGACCAGATCAAAGTATTACTTGATGATCTAGTCTCCGCCTGTAATGCAGACAAGGATGTATTTTACTTGGGTAGTACGCTGGTGATTGAGCAAGGAAGGACAGAATCTGGGCACCCCTTGTTGGATCTGATTGATGGTCAGCAACGTTTTACCACCTTGTGGTTGCTTAGCGTAGTAATTGAGCGCCTGCTCTCATCATCGAAAAACAGTGAGCGAAGCCAAAACCCCCTCTCCTGTTTTCTCTATGCCCAGTTGGGAAATAGTCGTGAACCGCGGATTCGGTTTGCCATTCGCCCTGAGGTAAGCCGTTTTTTTGCAGCCTTACTTGATGGCCGAGCTGCATCTGATGAGCAAAAGGCCGCTGCGTTGAGTTATGCGATGCAGGTCATGGAGGGTTACTTCACCCATAGAACGGATGACACCCACCGGATTGATCTTGTCAAATTGGGTACGTTCATCCGTGATCGGGTTCAACTGGTATTGACCCTGGTACCGGCCAACACGGACCTTAACAAGTTGTTTGAAGTCATCAACAATCGCGGTGTGCAGCTGCAGCACCATGAAATTTTGAAAGCTCGCTTGCTGGCGTTACTGCCAGATAGCGCTGAGCGCGAAGCCTATGGCCAGATGTGGGATGCCTGCTCATTTATGGGGGCCTATGTCGAAAAGAACCTACGTACCGTTAAAGGAATAAAGCTGATCCCGCTTTATAATGTCGAGGATGCTAAACGAGACCGGGAGATGCTCTCTGATCCCTTGGTTATTCGTGACGTACTGCTGGAATTAGGTACACAACAAGACCTCAGACACCACTCATTAGACGATATCCTCAATGATGAGACACTCCTGACGGAGCCATCTAACAATGCTTCTGAAAATAACGAGGCCTATGAAGCCGATGATGTACGCAGTATTATCGGCTTTTCCATGCTCTTACAGCATGTTTTACGCCTTTTTCTGTTACATCAGCAACGCGATGATATCAGCAAAATCCTAGACAAAGAGCTGTTACAGATCTTCCAGACTCATTGGCTGGCGGGGCTAGCCCAGTTTGAGAAATCAGAACAAGCCAATCAGATACGTCGCTTTATCGAGTTGTTGTGGCGTTGCCGCTATCTGTTTGACAAACATATCATCAAATGGATTAGCGATGATGCTAATGAAGAAAGTCATGGTATTCGTCGCCTCCGAATGAATGAAAATCGGAACGGTTACCAAAGCCTTATTCGCGCTAGCCATGATGCCGATAGCGGGTTTGCTATGTTACAAAGCATGCTCTATCACTCACAGCAATTGACCACCCATTACTGGCTAACTCCCCTGCTTAGTTACCTACTAAACCATGGCGGTGAAGGTGCCCACCGATACCTGCAATATCTGGACAATCACTTGCTTTGCAGTGGCAGTGAACAGCCACTGATCGAACGAACCCGTGCGTTTGTGTTAAATCCATGGTGCGATAGCTATCCGATCCGCGATATGCAGGCGGTGCTGAGAGCTGATGAGGGAACCGGATTTTCTCACTATTGGTTTTACAAGCTGGAATATATTCTTTGGGAGCATTACCGCTTTCAAAAAGGGAGTGCCTGGCAGGCATTCCGAATGACGGCCAGGAATTCAGTGGAGCATGTTTCCCCACAGCAGCCTGAGCATTTTGATTCCAACCGAGTGAGCTCTGAAATACTGGACTGTTTTGGTAATTTAGGGCTAGTTTCACGCAGCATCAACTCAGAGTACGGCAACAAACCCTATGTTGAAAAACGGGCTCGTTTCATTGAGCGTAACCAGAGCAGGGTGGACTCACTTAAGTTGGCACTGATTTATGAAAATGGGCAGTGGAATGACGTGCTAGCACTGGCTCATCAGCAACAAATGCTTGAGGAATATAACGCATATTTTTCTGAGGTTGAGCTCGGGAAATAGCCTTCAGTAGAAATCCTGGACTGACGCCGCCGAGATGACTGTGGCGCCGGGCCCGGTTGTAGAACACTTCAATGTAATCGAAGATACCCGCCCGGGCCAGATCCCGGGTTTTGTATATTCTCTTCCTGATGCGTTCTTTTTTCAGTGAACTGAAGAACGATTCGGCCACCGCTTTGACGCTCCTATGTCAAGAGTGGGCGATTGGCATAGGCGAGGTCGATAACCACCGCCAGATACAACCAGCCCTGCCAGGTCCGGATGTAAGTGATATCTGTGACCCAGACCTGATTGGCCCGGACAACAGTAAACTGCCGCTGCAAACGATTAGGCGCTCCCACTGAAGGTCTGCCAGAGATACGACGCGGCGCTTTATAGCCGCGCACGGCTTTAATCCGGTTCAGTTGCATGATGCGGCCCACCCGGTTTTTACCGCAGGTTATGGATATACGCCGCCCGCACCGAATTGCGTTCCATATGGCTCATCTGCCTTTCAACCGCATCCTTCGACCATAGTCCTGACTCAATTAACGAACTACAGGCCATTGTACGGAAGCCGTGGCCGCAAACCTCAACCTTAGTATCATATCCCATCACCCGTAGCGCACTGTTTACGGTGTTTTCACTCATTGGCTTACGCGGATCATGATCGCCAATAAAGATCAGCTCATGTTCGCCACAGAACTGTTTTATCTGCTTCAGGATCGCCAGCGCCTGCTTTGAAAGCGGCACCAGATGCGGTTTACGCATCTTTGAACCTCGCTGAGAATGTTTCACATCAGGAATGGGCTCTCGCTCAGGTGGGATGGTCCACATTGACGTTTCAAAATCGATTTCTGACCAGCGAGCAAAACGCAGCTCACTGGACCGAATAAAGATAAGCAGAGTGAGTCCTTTCGTCCAGCGGGTTAGCGGCCTGCCGGTATAGCTATCTATTTTCTCAAGCAACTCAGGGATGCGCTTTAATTCAAGCGCCGGACGATGTTGTCGATTAGCGGAAGCAACAGCCCCAGCCATCTCTTGTGCCGGGTTATAATCACTTAACCCACTTTGCACTGCATAACGCATGATGGCCGTAGTGCGCTGTTGAAGACGAGCAGCAACCTCAAGACGTCCAGACATCTCTACGGCTTTAATGGGTGCTAATAAATCGCGAGTTTTTAACTCGACGATATTACGTTCACCAAGCGCTGCAAAGAGATTATCTTCCAGGCTTTTTAGCACACGATGGGCGTGATCTTCAGACCACTTTTTATTGGTGGCATGCCACTCGATCGCCACCTCTTTGAAGGTTCGTGCTTTACTCTGTTCTACCTTATCATTTTTCTTTTTGTCTCCCGGATCGACGCCATTCGCTAGCAGCTTACGCGCTTCGTCACGACGTGCTCTGGCATCCGCCAGTGTGATTTCAGGATAAACCCCAAGTGCCAACATCTTTTGCTTGCCGTCATAACGGTACTGCAACCGCCAGTACTTAGAACCATTTGGATGGACAAGCAGGTGCATACCGCTACCATCGGTCAGCTTATATTGCTTATCCTTTGGTTTGGCTGTTCTAACCTTGATATCTGTTAACGCCATGCTTATCCCCTCCCTGTTGGTACAAGCATTATCGAACCGGAAATACCATCATCTATACCAACATGTGTTGGTAGATGTACGTTGATGTCGGTTGACCTTGAGAGAGTTAATATAGCGGGAAAGGTAGATAAACACTGGATTTTAGACATAAAAAAAGACCTCAGTTGAGGTCCATTTACATACTTTTGGTGCCGAAGGCCGGACTCGAACCTAAGTCTCCATAACCTGCTGTAATCACGTTCCTATTAGCCTTTAAAAGAACAATCGTAGGACCTTTTTGTTCTAGGGGCTATATCTTAAGTTTGATCCGGTGAACGGAATCAAACCTAATATTCGTGACGTCACAAAACACCAACGAGCCATACCTGTCTATAGATGTTTATGGAGGTTTGCTGTGTCGGGAGGGAAGAACGTTTGTCAGTTTTGTGGACGTTAAGTAAACGCCACTGCGTTCGGAATTTGAAACCAGTTAAACCCCGGCAGACTTTGTTTAGAATAACCATTTAACTCAATGTTATTTATATGAATTAAGCCATTTAGCCTCAAAGTGAAACGCCACCGTAACGCATACGTAATGCACCCGTATTTTGCTGTTTTATTTACTCTTATAGAAACAAAGGGCTGATGAAACGTAGGACTATCAGCATCCAATGAATACTGTTCATCCATACAGCATAAAAATTCATAAACTTACACTTGAGCTACTTTCTCAGTTTGTCCCACCGAACCGCTGATACGATACCCCAGTTGCCGCTAGGATTAGGCCTACGCCATTTTGCTGTCTCCATGCTACGAAGATACTCAAGAGCTTCAGCAAACGTGCCAAAACGCTTCTGAGCCGCTTTATCACCTACGGCAAACGAGCCATCACGGGTGCTCGCCAGCCCAGGATGAAAACACGAGCCATCAGCCGCATAGGGAACCAGTAATTCCGGGTCGCTATCTTCGAACAAACCAGACACCAACAGTTGCCACGGCTCAACACTCAGAGCGTTAGCCAGCACCTCAATCGCATCCAAAGACGCATTCGAGCCACCACGTTCGATGCGACTCATGTAGCTACGCGCAAACCCACACCGATCGGCAAAGGCTTCCTGACTCAATCCGGTAGCTACGCGGAGCTCTTTTACTCTTTGTCCAAATAGTTTTCTCAGGGTCTTTTTCATGCCCTGAATTTGCGCAAATGTCCACTAAAGAGCCACGCACCAATCGTGACATTTAAAATATAAGGTTTATTATTCTCACAAAACTGTCAGTAACATCTGACCTTTGGGGGAAAATGAAATGGTTAAAAATAAGTCACATATGAAACGTCTTGCTCAAAACCTGTTTGTCCTGTCATTGGTGGCAGGTTTACCCGCAACCTCCTACGCAGCTGAAAGCCTTGATCAACTGGCGACACGTATCGGTATGGATCACTTCCGGGATGCGATCAAAAAAGGTGACCGCAGCGCTTTCAAAACATTGCCGGCAAAAGGCTACAAAAACGGCCTTACCGGACTACTCATAAAAACTAACACCTATGTTAACCCAGAATACAGCTTTGCGGATTGCGATACGGACACCGTTATTACCTCGGTGCAAGAACACAAAACACTCCCCGGTTGCCGAATATCTCTAAAGCTAGCGACTAAAGATGCTGACGGCAGCTACCACGATAACGGCATTCGCATCGAATATGGTATTACTACCGGCTCTAAAAAGTTTATCGCCAACAATTCAGCATGGGCGCAACATGCTATCAGTGGAGATAAAGTGCTGGAAAGCTCGTTGAAGAGAGATGCTAACGATGATGTCTGCACGGCATGGTCAACGATGGCAAAAAATATTGCCATCGGGCGAGACGAACACAACCCTATTTCCGTTTATCAACAACAAATCGAAAGCCTCAGAGGCAAACCCGGTATCACTGAGAATAATATTATTTTTGCCCATGCCCTTGCTGGCATGGTTTACAAAGATATGGCCGAAAAAAAACCGCAGGAAGTTGAAGTATTAGTTTATCAAACCTGCCAATCAGGTATGTAATCACTGACGATTAATCACGGATAGCGGTAATAGTCGCTCTGGAAACATCGTATTCGCGAGCTAACGCGCTGATACTTATTCCGCTATTCTTTTTCTCAATAATCGCCCTACGGGCTTCAGGGGCGATTTTCGAAGGTCTGCCCAACTTCTTGCCTTCAGCTTTTGCTCGTGACAGTCCCGCTTGAGTTCGCTCAATCAAAAGATCGCGCTCCATCTCCGCAACCGCGGCCAGCATCGACAGCAACAACTTACCTGCTGGGGAGGTGAGATCAGTCGTGCCAAGCTGGTGGACAATAACCTTGATATTGCGCTCTGCCAGCGCCCTGACCGTCTGGAGGACATCAATGGCATCACGCCCCAGTCGGTCGAGTTTCGCAACCACCAGCGTTTCACCGTCGCGAATTTTACTGAGCATTTCGGAGAACGCTTTGCGGTGCGTCGCCGGAACCTTACCGCTGACAACATCGGCATACCAGTAATCAATTTGCCAACCAGCCTGCCCGAGTTCCAGACGCTGGTTTTCAGTATCCTGCTGCGTTGTTGAAACACGCCCGTAGCCAAAAGTTGCCATCGTTTTCTCCTCATCCGGCCCCTGCCAGAAAACGGTGTCAAAATAGGATAGCCTGCCAGAAAAGCCAAGGCTATTTTTCCAACAGTGTGAAAGCGTGTGCTTGGTAAGTGCCGGAAAACGGTCGTTTGTTGGCAGCAACTTTTTATAGGATCGAAAATATTTACCCTGAGTGCGAGATAATGGCAATACTAATAACCCCAAACAGTTGAGCTACTTGTCATCAGGGCATCTACGCTGCCATTCTGATAGCCAAATGGTGCGTTCTCTCATCCAACTAACTAACCTTAAATAAACAAATACCCCACCCCACCACCCAGCAAATAGTGCTACCCCATTGATTACGTAATAAATAAATGACGATGTTAAATAGAATGGGTTGAATACATCGGCGACTGAGACGAACAAAAGTGCGAACACTACAAACAAAATCCAGCCCTTACCCTCTACGAATGAGGTCAAGGAATACTTAAAGCGAATTGGTCTGCGCTTTTCATCGTTCTGATATAATTCCGGGAAGGCATTTTTATGTGAACCAACACCCAAAAGCAGAGAGGCCAGTCCAAGAATAACAAACATCAAGAATCCCCAGACCTGCAAAAGAAAGCAGGAAACCGGGTGTTTCCACTCCCTATCCGTCCAGTCCGCAAACTCACTGCGAGCCCTATAGAACTTCTTGTGTGTTTCGATGCTTATCCAGTGCCTACGCTTCATGCGCCCCCCAATGCCTGCCTGACATTATGTTTCTACGCTGGTGAAGAATACGCGGCTAAGTTTGCTCATCTCGACAGACTTATCCAAACGCCCTGAGATAGTGCCACAAATTTCAAACCAATAAATCCACCCCCCCTGATAAAAAACGCGCCGCAGGGCTTTCCAGCGCGTTGGATGCGCATATCACCGCATCTGCAACACTATGTGCTTCGTCTTAAACGCTTCAGGTGAGCCGAAGCACCCTCTGTATATGAAAAATGACAGTGTTCTCATACCTTTAGGTTAACATCGATAACTGCGTTCAGAATATGAACGCAGCCATATGATATATATGACTTTTCTTTAAAATGATGGTGTGCTAGCTTCTCTCCTGACACCTACCTCATGCGGTAAACCGGTCCGGGTAGGTGGAGCTTCACCGCTGTTTAGCGGAAGACGTCAGGATGGGAACTCTGCGTAACGTTGATTGTGGTAGGTAGGGCGCGCAAGCGTTTGATGCAGCCAAGCAGAGGGTGAAAGTAGCTATCGGCGGATTCTTGAGTGGCTTCTTTTGCGCATAATGCATCTTTCAAGAAAGGTCGTCACACCACGAGGAAGACTTGTTCTTCATCTGGCGGGGGAACCGAGCAACCTACAGGCTATCTTCTCAGATGGCCTTAGGGTTGGTATGTCCGGCTTCCCCCCGAGGAAGGGTTAACATCTTAAAGAACAATTTATGTTTTAACATTTTTAACAATTACACTTCTCTGCTGTTTGGTGTCTTAAAGCTTTCCCATCAAAAGTAAACTTGCCGTTTTTGTCTCACCTGCGTAACAACCAAACTCGAACCAGAAGCTGCTAACCTTCAACGTGTTCGCGGTGTAAATGCAGCCGAGTAAGTTGGGTGCTGGGAAGTGGACGTCCTAGGTTTGGAAGCGCCCCTCTCAGGCATTGCGTCCGAAAATTTCCGTGGCGGCGAGACAGTCCTTATAGAGCCAAACAGACTCAAAAGTTAAGCTGCGCAGTAAAGCTAAAGCTCGCCCAGATTTCTCATTGATTGCTCGATCTCCGCAACCCATTTATCAGGGCAAGGATAAACACGGCTTTCGGTGCTAATGCGGTTTGGAGATACGCGGCGGGTTAGCCCATGCAATGACTTAACATGCGCTATCCAACATGTTTTGACTGTTCTACCCGTTCGGGATTTAACATTATCGGCAATTTGTCTGTAGGTCGCCATAGATGTCCATTCTCCTCTTGTCGATATTTCTTCCGCTTTATGCCACATATTCAGCAGGTAGCGGAATGCTAAAATATTGCAATTACCAAATCTGGCATCTGGTCGCCTAATTCTATTTATTTGGATAATGCTCATATCTATTAAGCGTTGGAGCATCAAGTTGTTTTATCTTATTAAGATACATATTTTTGTTATTAATCCACTCTGAACACAGTTGAGCTAATCGCGGATCATTATCTTTAAATGCACACCATTTCCTTGCAGGACGTTCAACTTGTTCAATAGTTCTATTTATACGGTTACTACATGATGAAATATACTCTGATAGGTAGTGACGGCTAGTCTCAACTCCTCTCTTATAGGATATTTTAACATTACCGCCAGAATCCATAATTTCATCAGCCATAACACAGTCACTACTTTTCCTATCGACATCTATCCAATATGCAATATTCCATGAAGAATCACGCATGCGCTCAGACAAAACTGGAGGGGAATTCGGATCATTCATGTTCTTTTCATATTGAGCCACAGATTTAGCCGTTTCATCTCTTCCATATTCAATATACTTATAATAACCAAGTAAGAAGGCAAGACCAATACCAACAACCCAAAGTCTACTGCTCATAATTTTCCCCTCCCACATTCAATGGAACTTTTTCACGCAATAATGTTAATTATATTTTTTGCAATACTCGCCAGAAAACCGTAACAATCGGCGCCACCACAATACTACCGACTTCGATTGTAAACATGCAGGGCTTCCTATTTCCTCAGAACATCATAGAGTGGCTTCTTGTAACAAATGGCCGTCTGATCTGTAGTAGCCTCACGGAACAATCCTATTTACTTTATCACCACCATCACAGAAGCCCAAAATCTATCAACGGAGACACCGTTTTGAAAACCGTCGAGATACTGCAATACACCTTACGCAAAGGCAGCGGTGCCGCTTTTCACGCCATTATGCAGGAAATCAGTGTTCCCCTACACCAACGCCACGGGATCGATGTTGTTTCGTTTGGTAACTCTCTGCATGACCCGGACTGCTATTACCTGATTCGCGCCTTTGTCAGCCCTAAAAGCATGACTACGGTTCTCGACGCTTTTTACGCAAGCGATGACTGGCGCAGCGGCCCGCGCGAAGACATCATTGGCAACATAGAGGCCAGCATTAAAACAGTGATGAATCTACCATCAGAAAGCGTAGAAGGGCTGCGGGTGCAATCGTAGGTCATCAAATTTCACCAAACGCGTTTTGAGCGTCTCCAAATTCAGCACTATGAAATCCACCACCCTTAATAAAAAACGCGCCAGGAAGCGTCCCAGCGCATTCAAGCATCACTCAACTGAATAGTAACTGATTCAACCTGTTTGTTTGCCACGCTTTCTTCGCAACGCATCTCTGACAGCATCCAGCCCGTCAGGAATGTTGAATTCCGCTATATCAGGTAACGAAAAATCAATTTTCTCCACGACTTCAATCATATGAATTGGTTTGAGGTCTTTGCTATATCGCACTTCCGTTTCAGTTTCGCCGCGCACATGCCCAAGTAGCTGCGCTCGTAATTCTGAGCTAACGCCCTTCTCCTTGAGCAAAGTCGAAACTGAGTGGCGAAAAGAATGGAAAGATTTGCTTCTGTTCCTCTCGAGTTTCAACCGCCCCGCAAGCAACGATTCATTGAACCATGCGGAAACTGGCCTACCATAGCCTTTTGTTTTATGTGGTTTAAGCTCCGGGAAGAGACGGGTATACCCTGCATCTTTTAAGGCGTTCACGTAGTCGATGAAACCGAGACTAATCAGCTTTGAATGGAGCGGAATCTTGCGGCGAGCATTAGCGTTTTTGAGTTTCTTTCCGCTTTCATTATCGCTTTCAAGGTTCAAATAATAGACGCCGTCGTCTGCCAGAACATCACTCAGCAGTAACTGAGCGATTTCATTAACTCGCGCCCCCGTCATCAAGCCCAGCAAAGGTGCCCAATAGTTAAACGGGCAATATTGATGGAATCGCCCTTGCGCATTGCGTTCAACAGTTCCAGCCTCAAACCACGGTAACGAAAAAATCGCTTTAATTTCATGCGGTTCAAATATGTCAGTGTGATCCTGATCTCGCTCATCTTTATCATCGGATGGAAAAAAGTTTTCGCATGGCGATTTCAGTAGCTTACCGTCAGCAACAGCCCACTTCATTGCACCATAAATGCCGTTGATATACTTCCTAACGGATTCCTCAGTCATCAATTTATCGCCGCATTCTGCCGCTTTGGCGATTAACTGATCCAGCGTTTTCACTCCATATTTAGCTTTGACTAAATTACGGTTTGCTGGGATCGTGCGCAGTTTGCTCTCATAAGCCCGGAGGAAATCGCGATCAAAATCTTCCAACTGAATGTCACCCATCGCTTCGATCATAAAGCTGAAATAGTTACGGATATCACTTATAGCCGACTCCGATACCTTGCCCTTGCGCCGATGCTTTAGATATTCAGAGCATAACCACGACAGGTTCTTAGTGTAATACTTTCGATTAACATACTCGTTATCGATAGTAGGGGCAGGAGCGGCAAGAGGCACGGTAGGATGAACGCTAGCGACTGGAGGCGTGGTCTTAGCCAGCCAATCAAGCCTTAGGCTTTCTGCATGGACTTTATTGATCAAAAGCGTATCGGGTTTAATTACCGGCCAACCGGAGGTGAAAAACCAACCGCCTTTAGCGTCGCTTCCGGCAGTTTTGAACACCGAAGCTTCTGAATAACCGTCGCTAATAATGTTACGTAAATGTGCTGGTTGCGCAGTGAGTTGCAGATAGCCTTTAGCAACCCCCTCGATACCCTTCTCTTCGCCATAATTAAGAACGTAACTGCCATCAAGCGGGTCTAGCTCAGCCTCAGAGAGCGCTGGAACATAAAAGCCAGCCTGCCCCGTCGCCAGCCAGAATACGGGCAGATTACGGTTCATCACCGCCTGTATTAATTGCGCAACAGGCAACTCAACTGACTGAGCAAAGTTAGAAAGCGAGATCATACCCTCACCAGCAAGCAGCGGGGCGCAGTCACTTAAAGTTCGATAATCCAATTGTTCATACTCTTGTAAGGTCTGATACCAGACCGCCAACAGGAGCGCAGACTTCTGCTTTGCTTCATGAAGATCGTGAGTGCCTGTTGAAGTGTGAATCTCACACTGTCCTGCGTATCGACGAAAACGTTGGGGAACGCTAATGCGGACAACATAAATGCCGCTGGTTCGACGATAGAGTTTATATCGCTGAGACATCGCCTCGTATACCCTTTTGTAAGAGGGGCTACGCGATTTCAAGCAAAATTATGGATTAAATTGTTTTAAAACAACGACTTAGATAAGACTTGGTGCCGAAGGCCGGACTCGAACCGGCACGTATTTCTACGGTTGATTTTGAATCAACTGCGTCTACCGATTTCGCCACTTCGGCACTGAAGGGGATGCGGAAACGTTGTGGATTATACCTGTCGCGCGCCGCCATGCAAGCGACGACGCGCTAAACCCGCGCTAAGTGCCCAAAAAACCAGCGCCCATTGTCACTCCAGCTCAGACACCGCCAGCCGTATCACCCTCGCCGCCTTCTGCTCCGGCAGCGCCAGCACCTTGGCCCACATCTCCTGCACCATATCGCAGGAGAGCTTCTCTTTGCCCGCCGCTTTCTCCGGCATCTGCAGCAGCTGGATGTCCTCGCCGTACTTGTCGGCAAGTGCCTTCATAATCGGCCGCACATCCTCGACAGCCGCCTCGCGCTCGGCTTGGGTCACGGTGTGGCGGTTTTTGCCGTAGGCCGCGCGCATCATGTCGGCGTCGGCCTGCATGCGCCGCGCCATCAGGTCTTTATCCAGCATGCGCATCGGGTTCACGCCCCCCTTCACCATCGGATAGAGGAAGCGGAAGCAGGCGTCGTCGCTCACCTTCTGGATGGCGGCGGTCTGCTCCATGTTGATGGTCATGTAGTTCACCACGTTGGCGTCCGGGGCGTTTTGCAGGCGCGACATCTGCAGATGCAGGATCTGCGGCTGGATGGTGTCGATAATCTGCTGCTCCGGCTCGCCCGCTTTTTGCAGGGCAGCCATCTGGTCGAGGATGCGCTGATGCAGCGCGGGCTCCTGCTCCTTAATCACCTGCCAGGCGGGCATCGCGTTGAGGGTGGTATCAATCTGGTGTTCGGGGGCACGCTGCTTATCGAAGAATACCCAGAACGCCACGGCGGCAGCCGCGACGACGACAATCACAATACGGGTCCACGTTTTATTCATCTCGCATCCTTATCCTTGAGTTATGCCGGTTTACACCGGCACGCCGCTGTGGAAGCGAAACTCGTTGTCCGGTGTCGAGATAAGTGTGGCTTCAATTTCGCCAAAAAGCTTTATGCGCGGTGAGATATCGTCGTCGCTCACCTGCTGGGCCAGCGTCAGGTAGTCCTGATAGTGGCGCGCTTCCGAGCGCAGCAGCGAAAGATAGAACTTCTGCAGGTCGTCGTCGAGGAACGGAGCCAGCGCGGCGAAGCGTTCGCAGGAGCGGGCTTCGATGTAGGCGCCGCAGATGAGCTTGTCGATCAGCGTCAGCGGTTCGTGGGTGCGCACGTCCTTCAGCATCCCTTTGGCGTAGCGGCTGGCGGTGATTTTGACGTACGGAATGTCGCGCGCCAGCATCGCCTCGCGCACCTGCCAGAAATGGTGCAGCTCCTCTTTAATCAGCAGCACCATGCTGTCGATAAGCGCCTGGCCCCACGGGTCGTCGGTTTTGGGCATCACGCTTTTGCCAATCTGCCTGTGCAGGGCGATGAAGTCCGGCTCCGGGCCGTCGCGGAAGGTGAACTGTTCGTAGGGTTTGAGCCAGTCGAGCAGCACGTCGGCACCGCTTTCATCGGCGACGTATTTACGCACCAGCAGCAGCGCGGTCTGGGCGGCCTTGAGCTCGCACACCATGTGGTCGGTGAGCAGCAGCGGCAGGTTCGCCGGGTCGCGGGCTTTATCAATCCATGCTTGCGGGGTCGGGCACTGGAGGAAGTTGAGTACGGGGGCGAGTATCTGCGGGTAATCCATGGTTCTGCCTTGAAAAAGCGGTGGCGCGGGCCACCGCCTGAAACGCTTAGTGACGCACGCCGTCGTCGTCTTCGTCGATATAATCTTCGTCGTCGCCTTCTTCGCCGTCTTCACCGTTCGGATCTTCGAAGTAGGTTCCCCAGCCGTCGTATTCCACATCAAACTTCTCGGCCAGGTTCATCAGCTGTTCGACCTGCGCGTCGATCAGCTCCGCCTTCAGCGCGCCTTCGCTCAGGATATCGCAGCAGATGACGGTGTCGCCCTCTTCCACTTCCAGCTCTTCCGGCTCGGTCACTTCGTAGCCCAGCTTGAAGGCTTCCACGGCCATTTTTTCCAGCGCGTCGAAATCATCCGCAGAGAAATGGTGCTCGATGGTGTACAGCGCGTCCGGATCGCTACCGTCTTCCAGCAGCTCTTCAATAATCAGACGCGTCTCTTCGCGTTGCTCTTCCAGTAATTCCGGGTTTGCCATGGCTCAATCCTCTTTAAAGTGCGGCAGATACTTCTATTTTCACACACGGACGGGTTTGCCTCCACCTTTGTTGGAAAGATTTGTGAAACGGGGTTGCAAATGAATAATTACACATATAAAGTGAATTTTAATTCAATAAGTGGCGTTCGCCATGTGAGGATAAAATGTCCGATTTATACAAGAAACACTTTCTGAAACTGCTCGACTTTACCCCTGCACAGTTCACTTCTCTGCTGACCCTTGCCGCACAGCTCAAAGCCGATAAGAAAAATGGCAAGGAAGTACAGAAGCTTACCGGTAAAAACATCGCGCTCATCTTCGAAAAAGACTCGACCCGTACACGTTGCTCTTTCGAAGTTGCCGCATTTGACCAGGGCGCGCGGGTTACCTATTTAGGGCCGAGCGGCAGCCAGATTGGGCATAAAGAATCAATTAAGGACACCGCGCGCGTGCTCGGGCGGATGTACGACGGCATTCAGTATCGCGGCCACGGCCAGGAAGTGGTCGAGACGCTGGCGCAGTACGCGGGCGTACCGGTGTGGAACGGGCTGACCAACGAGTTCCACCCGACGCAGCTGCTGGCGGACCTGCTGACCATGCAGGAGCACCTGCCGGGCAAGGCGTTTAACGAGATGACGCTGGTCTACGCAGGCGACGCGCGCAACAACATGGGCAACTCAATGCTGGAAGCAGCGGCGCTGACCGGGCTGGATCTGCGCCTGGTGGCCCCGAAGGCCTGCTGGCCGGAACAGAGCCTGGTAGCGGAGTGCAGCGCGCTGGCGGAGAAACACGGCGGGAAAATTACCCTGACGGAAGACGTGGCGGCGGGCGTGAAGGGCGCGGACTTTATCTATACCGACGTGTGGGTGTCGATGGGCGAAGCCAAAGAGAAGTGGGCGGAGCGGATTGCGTTGCTGCGCGGGTATCAGGTGAACGCGCAGATGATGGCGCTGACCGGCAACCCGGACGTGAAGTTCCTGCACTGTCTGCCGGCGTTCCATGACGACCAGACCACGCTCGGCAAGCAGATGGCGAAAGAGTTCGACCTGCACGGCGGGATGGAAGTGACGGACGAGGTGTTTGAGTCGGCGGCGAGCATTGTGTTTGACCAGGCGGAAAACCGGATGCATACGATTAAGGCGGTGATGGTGGCGACGCTTGGAGAGTGATTGACCCCTCTGCGGTCTGGTGCCCTCTCCCACGGGGAGAGGGAGAAAACCCTAAAAACGACAACAGCGTTATCGTCGGGCAGAAAAATTCATTTTAGTGATGCTTTCTCAGATACGCATTAACCATAATAGATATTTATATTTTTATTAACCATTATTTACTGAGTAGATAATGGTTAATATCAGGTCATTATCAATTACAAAACACCGTATATTATCGGCGTAATATTTCCTTATTACTTCATTTCATTAATAAGGATGATTTTATGTCATGGAATAAGCACGAGGCTGTGTCTTATGCTCGCAGCCACGCGCACCATTACAGCACGGGTTACTGCGCTCGCGCCGTAGCCGCGGCTATCCGCGCCGGAGGATTAGAAATTAATGGCGCTGATGCAAAAAACTTCTGGCGCTCTCTTGAGAAAGCAGGATTCAGCAAGGTGTACGGCACCCTCATTGAGGGTGATGTTGCAGTCATTGACGCATTGCCTGGTGCGCATCAGAACGGGCATGCATGCATCTATGACGGTTCAGGTACCTGGTATTCAGATTTTAAACAGAATAGTCTTTATCCCGGCCAGAGATATCGGAAGATACAGCCAAAAATCACCTTTTACAGGCACTACTGATATGAAAAGCACCTTACTTCTTTGCTGCCTGTTTTCTTTCTCTGCTATGGCCGGCCATTCTGACCCGATTGAGCGTGCTGTAAAATTTAACAGCTGGTACGTAAATCAAATCAACAAAGACATATTTCCCATTACTGATGGAAACGAAATAGATAAATATGTCACAGCATCAACAATGAAAAAACTCCGTCATGCGCAGGATCCTCGCTATGCAGACGAAGAGTTTTACGAGGCCGATATATTTTTAAAAGCGCAATACGTCGGCGATGACTGGCCGCAGAATGTAACAGCCATAGCCGGGGATACCGATCCAGTCTGTGTCAACGTATACATTGCATTCGGTAAAAAGAAGGACCACATAGTCATAGACTGCATGGTTAAAGAAGACAACTTATGGAAGGTACAGTCAGTTTCTGCTGTTGAATTTTCAAGAAACCTGACTATACCGAACTGAGCCAAACGACGTACCGGCAATGATATTGATACTGCGCGCTCTTCTTGCCGGGTGGCGCTGCGCTTACCCGGCCTACACAACCCGTAGGCCCGTGCAAGCGTAGCGCCGCCGGGCGGATCAGGCCAGCTCCATTTCATTGATTTTTCACCCTGAAAAAGGTACGTTTTCGCCTTAATTCCAGCGTGGACATACCAGCATTATGCCGATTATTCAGTCTGTTGAACGTGCGTTGCAGATCCTCGACCTGTTCAACGAGCAGGCCACCGAGCTTAAGATCACCGACATCAGCAAACTGATGGGGCTGAGCAAGAGTACCCTCCACTCGCTGCTGAAAACCCTGCAGCTTCACGGCTATATCGATCAGAACCCGGAAAACGGTAAGTATCGCCTCGGCATGAAGCTGGTCGAGCGCGGCCATTTTGTCGTGGGCTCCATCGATATTCGTCAGAAGGCGAAAGGCTGGCTGACGGAGCTGTCCCAGCGGACCGGGCAGACCACCCATCTGGGGATCCTTGACGGGCGTGAAGGGGTTTATATCGAGAAGATTGAAGGCAAGCTGGCCGCCATCGCCTATTCGCGCATCGGCCGCCGCCTGCCGGTCCACGCCACCGCCATCGGCAAGGTGTTGATTGCCTGGCTGGGCGAGACCGAGCTGAACGCCCTGCTTGAGGGCTATCAGTACACCACCTATACCCCTTCCACCCTCGCCTCTCGCGAAGCATTAATGGCCGCTCTGGCGCAGACCCGCGAGCAGGGTTACGCCCTGGATAGCGAAGAGAACGAGCAGGGCGTGCGCTGCGTGGCGGTGCCGGTGTGGAACCATGAATCCCGCGTCATCGCCGCCCTGAGCCTGTCGACCCTGACCTCCCGCGTGGACGACGCAGAGCTGGCTGATTTCCGCGAGCAGCTTCAGCAGGCCGGGCTCCAGCTCTCACGCGCGCTGGGCTACCCGGCCTGAGCCGTTAAACCGGCTCGTAGGTGAAGTAGTCGAAGTCCGCGTGACAGCCGTCACCGCTGATGTCCTCGCAGTGCAGCCCCACAAACGCGCCGGTAAAGAAGCCGCGCCCGCCGATGTAGTCGTCCGACAGCTTCCACGCCTCATACGTGACCGGCACGGTGTGCCACGTCTCGCCGTCGAACGAGTAGCTGTAGCGGTAGACCAACGTATCCACGTCCACCCGCAGCCAGATGCTATCTGCACTCTCCGGCACCGGAATCGGCTGCTCGTGCAGCGGCCATGACGGCACGTTGTGGTCGAGCTGAATAACCTTGATGGTTCTCCCCTGCCCCTCCTCGTAGTCCACAAAGCAGTAGCTCCAGTTTTTGCTGTTGTAGTAGCAGGTCAGCCCCGCGCTCTGCTGGAAGTGGACCGGCGAGAACTGCATCCGCGTCTCCGCCCGGAAGGCAAAGTGCTGCCAGCGGCGCGCCACGGTCGACTGGGTAAAGGTCGAGTTGAGCGAGTCGTTGCCGTAGAGCCGTAAATAGCCGGGGCGTGCGGTGAGTGAGCCGAGAGTGTCGTAGAACGGGATGCGCAGGGTCTGCAGTTCCGGGTCAAGCGTGCTGCCGTCAAAGTCCTCCCGCCAGTTGCCCTGAACGGATGCAGGCTGTTCCGCCACCTGCGGGCCTTTCACGGTCAGCTGCGCGTGCTTGCCGCCTTCCACGTACGGCCAGCCGTCGCGCCATTCAATGCGGGCGATACCGGTCTCGCGTCCCAGCGGGCAGTAGCCGCGTCCGCCGGAGGCCAGCAGCGGCACGCCGGGCAGACGCAGCGGGCGGCTGGTGAGGTAGGCCATGTACCACTCCCCGGTGTGGGTCTGCAGCAGCGAGCCGTGGCCGCTCTTCTGCAGCGGGTTCTCCGGCAGGTGCCAGCTGGTCATCATCGTCACGTCCGGGTGCAGCTCGTACGGCCCGTCGATGGTTTTTGAACGCAGCACCACAACCGCGTGCTCGTAGCTGGTGCCGCCTTCGGCCACCATCAGGTAGTACCATCCCGCGTGGCGATACAGGTGCGCGCCTTCGGTGTAGCAGAGCGGCGTGCCGGTAAACAGGGTTTTGCGCTCCGGCGAGAGCGTGCCGGTCTGCGGATCAAACGCCTGCAACACGATGGTGTTGTGCGGGTTGCTGTGGTGGCGCGGCCCCCACGGGCGGTAGAGGTAGTACTTGCGGCCATCGTCGTCGTGGAACAGGGACGGATCGAACCCGCCGTTGCCCATCGGGATTGGCTCGCTCCACGGCCCTTCGATGGACGGCGCAGTGACGAGGAAGTTACGCCCATTTTTCCACGGCGAGTCGACAATCTTTACGTCGGTGTAGAGCAGCCAGAATTTGCCGTCGGCGTAGCTCAGGCACGGCGCCCAGATGCCGCCGGAGTCCGGGTTGCCCTTCATGTCCAGCATCGACACGCGGTCCAGCGGCGTGCTGACCAGCGACCAGTTTTTCAGGTCACGGGAGTGGTAGATGCGCACGCCCGGGAACCACTCGAAGGTCGAAGTGGCGATGTAGTAGTCCTCGCCCTGGCGGCACAGGGACGGGTCCGGGTTGAAGCCGGTCAGAATGGGGTTAGTGATTTCCATATTGCCTCCGGTTAATGGGATGCGGCTGTCGCGGCGTCGGGAACGGCCTCGCCCTGCGCCGCGCGGTGCTTGATCAGCTGCTGGCTGATGGCCTCCACGCGGGCGTCGGTGAGCTTGTAGAACGACAGCATGATGAACATGCCCGCGTAGAGCACCACCGGCACCACGCAGAACAGGATTTTGATGGTGGTCAGCACTTCCACCGGCTGCACGCTGCTGCTGGCGGAGTAGTTCACGTACGCGAGGATCCAGCCCACCACCGCCCCGCCAATTGCCAGGCCAATCTTCAGGCTGAACAGGTAGGTGGAGAACACCAGCCCGTCGAGGCGACGCCCGCTGCGGCTCTCCTCGTAATCCACCACGTCGGAGGCCATCAGCCACTGTAGCGGCGTGGTGGTGTTAAAGACGAACAGGAAGAGGATGTTGAGGGCGAAAATCAGGGCAATATGCTCCGCCGGCGTGAAGAAGATCAGCAGGCTGATCAGCGAGTAGGCGACGATGATCCACTTAAAGGCGGTGACGCGGTCGAAGCGGCCCAGCAGACGGGAGGAGCAGAGCGAGCCAAACATGGTGGCGAGGCTGCCGTAGAGTAAAAACTGGGTCGCCATCTCCGGGTGATCCATCACGTATTTCACGAAGTAGAGCGTCGCCCCGCCGCGCACCACGTTGGAACAGGTCGCCATCATCTTGAACGCGCACATGATCCGCCACTGGCCGTTGCCGAGCAGCAGCTTGAGATCTTTCGCCACCGACGAGCCCGGCTGCACCTCAAAGGTATAGCGCTCTTTGGTGGTGAAGAAGCAGACGTAGAGCAGCACCACGCCGGTCAGGCCCAGCACGCACATGGCGCCGAAATAGCCCACCTGCTCGTCCCCTTTACCGATGATGCTCACCAGCGGCAGGGCAATGCCGCTGATGGCGAGCGATCCCGCCGCGGCCAGGAAGAAACGCCAGGACTGCAGGGCGTGACGCTCTTTCGGGTCGGCGGTGATGACGCCGGGCATGGCACAGTACGGCACGTTAACGAAGGTGTAGACCAGGGTCAGGAGAATGTAGGTCACGCAGGCGTAGATGATTTTGCCCTGCGCGGAGAAGTCCGGCGTGTAGAAGGTCAGCACGCAGACGATGCCAAACGGGATGGCGCCCCACAGCAGGAACGGGCGGAACTGGCCGTGCCGCGTGCGGGTGCGGTCGACCAGCAGCCCCATCAGCGGGTCGGTCACGGCGTCGAGCACGCGGGAGATTAAAAACAGCGTCCCCATAATGCCCGCCGACAGGCCGAAGACGTCGGTGTAGAAATAGGCCAGCAGGAACATCGTGGCCTGCCAGACGAAGCCGCAGGCGGTGTCACCCAGCCCGTAGCCAATTTTGTCTTTCATGGTTAATTGCGTCATCAGAATTACACCCTTATGTAGTGTGCTGAATTACAACATCGTGTTAATGGAGTGTAATGAGCTGTTCAATTAACCAGCAATGGTCATATCTTATTTCTGAATTACGTTATTTTGCTTTTGTGACGCCAACGATATATCACAACTTATTGTTTAAATTGATAAAATAAAGACAAGAAAAAGCCGCCCACGGAATATATTCCGTAGACGACAACCGCGTGAAAAATAATTAAATGCCGAGCGCTTTTTTACCGGCGTTAATTACCTCGATAATTTTATCGGTGTCATAAATACAGCCTTTCCAGGTGCCGCCGCTGACCGACTGTAATGCTGCCCACAGGCGGGTGTCGTCCGGCAAAAAGTCGTGGGCGTGCAGGTCCGGGTGCGTCTGCCGCATTGCCAGCTCGCGTGCGCCCTGCTCCGGCGTCAGCGGGTTATCCACGGTGCCGATAAAGTTGACGCTGCCCGTTAATGTCAGTCGGTCGACGGCTATCTCGATGATGTCGTTATCGCGCAGCTTACCAATCGGCCCGCCCGCCAGCGCCTCCGGCGACACGTGGCCGAAGCAGGCGCCCGTCGACACGCCCGAGAAGCGCGCATCGGTGATTAACGACACCGTCTTGCCCCACGAGATATGCTTCAGCGCGGAGGTAAGCTGGTAGGTCTCTTCCATGCCGGTGCCGGACGGCCCGCCGCCGATCACCACCATGATATCGCCCTGCTTAATCTCTTCCCGCTTGATGGCCTTGATAGCCTGCGCTTCCGAGACAAACACCCGCGCCCGGCCGGTGTGGCGGTAAACGCCATCTTCACCGACGACCGACGGGTCGATCGCCGTGGCCTTGATCACCGAGCCTTCCGGCGCGATGTTGCCCGTTGGGAAGCAAACCGTTGAGGTCAGCCCTTTCGCTTTTGCCTTCTCAGGCGGCAGGATCACGTCATCCGGATCCACGCCATCCTGCTCGCGCAGGCACTGGCGGAAGCGCTCACGGCGCTCGGACGCCTGCCACCAGTCGAGGTTTTCGCCCACCGTCTGGCCGGTGACGGTCATGGCGTCCAGATGCAGAAGGCCAAGATCGCGCAGGTGAAGCATCACCTCCGGCACGCCACCCGCGAGGAAGGCGCGCACGGTCGGGTGATAGTCCGGGCCGTTGGGCAGCACGCTGACCAGGCGCGGCACCCTGCGGTTGACGCGCGTCCAGTGCTCTACGTCCGGGATCGTGCAGCCCGCCGCGTGGGCGATGGCCGGGATGTGCAGCAGTAAATTCGTCGAGCCGCCGAACGCCGCGTGGATCACCATGGCGTTTTCGATGGCTTTGTCGGTGAGGATATCGCGCGTGGTGATGCCAAGGTTATCCAGCTCGCTCACCGCCCGCGCCGACTGGCGGGCGATCTCCAGCCACACCGCCTGCCCGGACGGGGCCAGCGCGGAGTGCGGCAGCGCCAGCCCCAGCGCTTCCGCGACCACCTGCGAGGTGCCCGCCGTGCCGAGGAACTGACACCCGCCGCCCGGCGAGGCGCAGGCGCGACAGCCCAGCTCGGCGGCCTCCTGCAGGGAGAGTTCGTGGTTGGCAAAGCGCGCGCCGATGGTCTGCACCTTGCCCGCATCTTCCCCCACGGTCGGCGGCAGTGTCGCCCCGCCCGGCACCAGAATGGTCGGCAGGTCGTGCATCGCGGCCAGGGCAATCATGGTGGCGGGCAGCCCTTTATCGCAGGTTGCCACGCCTATTACCGCCCGGCGCGTCGGCAGGGAACGGATCAGGCGGCGAAACACGATCGCCGCGTCGTTGCGGTACGGCAGGGAGTCGAACATGCCGTGCGTGCCCTGAGAACGGCCGTCGCAGGGATCGCTGACGAAGGCCGCAAACGGGATCCCGCCGTTGCGGGTGATCTCCTTCGCCGCCGCCTGCATCTGCATGCCGATCTCCCAGTGCCCGGTGTGGTAGCCCAGCGCAACCGGGCGTCCGTCCCCGGCGCGGATGCCGCCCTGTGTGCCGATAATCAGCACCTCTTTGCCGGTCAGCTTGTTGGCATCCCAGCCCATTCCGGCGTTCTGCGTCATGCCGAACAGGTTGCCGCTGGGGGATTCCATCAGCATCTGCGGGGTCAGCGGCAGCGCGCCCTGCGGCCCCGCCGCGTGGGTGATCACCGCATAAAACGCCTCGTCCTGTGGGGTGATAATCTTCTCGATGGTCATGGTTATCGTCCGGCTCAGCAGAGCTTGAGCTGTTGCAGCAGGGTTTTCAGCTGCGCCTTGCGCGGCGCGTCCAGCACAGAGGCAGGCGGCAGCACGTGCGTGGAAATCGGGCGGCCGCAGAGCACAATCGCCTCTTTAATGACGTTCACAAACGGCGTATCCAGCTGATACATCTGCGGAATTTGCAGCAGGGTCTGATGATACTCAGCCGCTTTCGCCACGTCTTTATCCCGCCAGGCTTTCAGCAGATTCACCGACACCTGTGGGGCAAAGTTGCCGCTGGCCGAGATCGCCCCGTCGCCGCCGAGCAGCAGGGTATTAAAGAGATGATCGTCGTAGCCGCACAGCACGGTGAAGTGCGGATGGGCGGCTTTGACGGTGTGGATCATGCTGCGCAGGTGGGCCACGGAATCGATGGTGTCTTTGATGCCGACGATGTTGCTGCGCGAGTCGGCCAGGGTTTTGACCAGCGGCGGGGTCAGATCCTGCCCGGTCAGCGCCGGGAAGTTATAGAGCATCACCGGCAGCGTGACGCTGTCCGCCACCTGCTCGAAATAGCGGATCAGGTTCGCTTCCGACACTTTCCAGTAGTAAGGGTTGATCACCACGATGCCGTCCGCCCCCGCCTGCTGCGCGTGCTGGCTGAGCGCAATGGTTTCACGGGCGTTGGTGCCGCCGGTGCCGATCAGGACCGGCACGCGACGATCGACATGATCGATCGCAAATTGGGCAATGGTTTTACGCTCTTCGGCGCCGAGCTGGGAGAACTCGCCGCCGCTGCCCAGGAAGAACAGGCCGTCAACGCCTGCTTTGATGAGATCGTCGATCAGCGCGGCGGTGCCCTGCTTATCGAGCTGGCCGTCGGCGGTAAAAATGGTGGAGACAGGGGGAATGATTCCCGTAAACAACGCGGACTGCGGCATGAGATCTCCTTGCTGAATCATTTTGTTCTACATTATAGAACAGCGTTCGTTAAATTAACGATCATACTATGACGCAGGAAAAGCGCAGGTAAATGAGAGATGAAGAGGGAGTGCGGGAAGTTTAAGCTGGATCACATATTGGAAGGTGCGGTCTGGTGCCCTCACCCTAACCCTCTCCCACAGGGAGAGGGAACTTTTACACCCTCTGCCCTTGGGAGAGGGTTACTCTACAAGCATCTTCACCACCACTTTCCTGACCTTAGCAGGTGCCCCCACCGCGCACAGCGGCTTGTGCACCTCACCCGGCCAGAACACCACAAAATCCCCTTCGCTCAGCACCACGGTTTTCTCCTGCTCACCTTCCGGCAGGAACGCGATGTCTTTGTCCGCCAGCCAGTCGGTGTCCGGCGTGCCGGGCGGCAGGGTGCTGAAGGTCATCCCTTCCTGTCCCTTCATCACGATCTGAATATCCAGATAGCGCGTGTGGTACTCGGCGCGACGCTCGGCGAACGGCTGGGTCGTGTCTTCGGAGACCAGATAAAACAGACTGTTGCCGTTGACGTCGTGCTTGCCGAGCGGCGTGGTGTCGGTGACGTGAGTTTTAACGTGCTCAATGGCCTGTCGCAGTTCGTCAGGCAGCCAGGACTGCAGATGGTGGATGTTGCCGATAATCATCAGAAAACCCTCGATATAAAACAACGTTTCATTTTTATCTTTTATACGAGAATCCTGGCTGCCATACCAGCCCTTTTTAGGCGGGATTTGCGCGAACGCATGTTTATCGGGAATGGTGTTAATTTGCTGTTAAGCCCTCGCAGGCATTTATGCAGTCATTATGCATATCTTCAGTTCTTCGTTATCACGGCCTTGCGCTAACTTACTGATCGTCATGCCTTAACAACAAAACTCGCTACAGCTTCACATTTTATCACTTTGATAATTTGCTATTAAATTCAATAAATATTTATTGATTTTCCTTAAGCCAAAAATAGTTAATTAGCAATATTGCATAGCCATTCCCTGCCGCCTTTAAAAACATTTAAAATCAATGAGTTAACAAAATATTTCAAAGCATTAAATTCTACAAAACACTAACAACTGCAAATAATGACAACGGATAGTGCTTAGCTATTCACCTCGCCAGAATAGCCAATTAATCATTATCTGATGCGAATCATGCAAATGAAAACAAACCGCTTAATATCCATTTTCGCGTGAGCAATATCACAATACGGATTATTTAACTGCCTAGTATGAACCACGAAATCAATTGAGCTTAGCCGCCATGCAATTAAATACATGACATGGCGCATGCCCTTTTTATTCTGAAAAACAGTTAAAGGAATAATTATGGAAAAGCATTACGTCGGTTCTGAAATTGGTCAATTGCGTAGCGTTATGCTGCACCGCCCAAATTTAAGTCTGAAACGCTTAACGCCATCAAACTGTCAGGAGCTGCTTTTCGATGACGTGCTCTCGGTTGAGCGGGCGGGTGAGGAGCATGACATCTTCGCCAACACGCTGCGTGAGCAGGGGGTGGAAGTCCTGCTGCTGACCGACCTGCTGACACAAACCCTTGATATCGCTGAGGCGAAAGCCTGGCTGCTGGAGACGCAAATCTCTGACTACCGCCTCGGCCCAACCTTTGCTGGCGACGTGCGCGGCTGGCTGGCGGATATGCCGCACCGGGAACTGGCGCGCAGATTAAGCGGCGGATTAACCTACGGTGAAATTCCGGCAGCCATTAAAAATATGGTGGTGGATACCCACACGGCGAATGATTTTATTATGAAGCCACTGCCGAACCATTTATTTACCCGCGATACCTCCTGCTGGATTTATAACGGCGTCTCTATTAACCCAATGGCCAAACCGGCCCGTCAGCGTGAAACCAATAACCTGCGGGCAATATATCGCTGGCACCCGGCGTTCGCCGACGGCGATTTTATTAAATATTTCGGCGACGAGAATATTAATTACGACCACGCCACCTTAGAAGGCGGCGACGTATTAGTGATTGGCCGCGGCGCGGTATTGATCGGCATGTCCGAGCGCACCACCCCGCAGGGCGTGGAGTTCCTCGCCAACAGCCTGTTCAAACACCGCCAGGCCGAGCGCGTGATTGCCGTTGAGCTGCCAAAACACCGCTCCTGCATGCACCTCGACACCGTCATGACCCACATCGACGTGGATACCTTCTCCGTCTACCCGGAAGTGGTGCGTAAAGACGCCCAGTGCTGGACGCTCACCCCGGACGGCCGCGGCGGCCTGCTGCGCACCCAGGAAACCGACCTGCTGCACGCCATTGAGAAGGCGCTCGGCATTAACCAGGTACGTCTGATCACCACCGGCGGCGACGCCTTTGAGGCCGAACGCGAGCAGTGGAACGACGCCAACAACGTCCTGACCATCCGCCCCGGCGTGGTGATCGGCTACGAGCGCAACGTCTGGACCAACGAGAAATACGACAAAGCGGGTATCACCGTGCTGCCCATCCCGGGCGACGAACTCGGACGCGGCCGCGGCGGCGCGCGCTGCATGAGCTGCCCGCTGGAACGCGACGGAATTTAAAGGAGCCATCATGGAACGAAAACCCACTCTGGTTGTGGCCCTGGGCGGCAACGCGCTGCTCAAGCGCGGCGAGCCGCTGGAAGCGGAGATCCAGCGCCAGAACATCGAGCAGGCCGCCCGCACCATCGCCGGGCTGACGGCGCAGTGGCGCGTGGTGCTGGTGCACGGCAACGGCCCGCAGGTCGGACTGCTGGCGCTGCAGAACAGCGCCTACGACAAAGTCACGCCCTACCCGCTGGACGTTCTTGGCGCCGAAAGCCAGGGAATGATCGGCTACATGCTCCAGCAGGCGCTGAAAAACAGCCTGCCGCAGCGGGAGGTGAGCGTTCTGCTCACCCAGGTGGAAGTGGACGCCGCCGACCCGGCCTTCAGCAACCCGACCAAATACATCGGCCCGGTGTACAGCGAAGCCCAGGCAAAAACGCTGGCCGCGGAGAAAGGCTGGGTTTTTAAGGCCGACGGCAGCTACGTCCGCCGCGTGGTGCCCTCTCCGCAGCCGAAGCGCATCGTTGAGAGCGACGCCATCACGGCGCTGATCCAGCGCGATCACCTGGTGATCTGCAACGGCGGCGGCGGGGTGCCGGTGGTGGAAAACGCCAACGGCTATCGCGGGATCGAGGCGGTAATCGACAAAGACCTCTCCGCCGCCCTGCTGGCACGCCAGATCGAAGCCGATGCCCTGCTGATCCTGACCGATGCCGACGCGGTGTACCTCGACTGGGGCAAACCAACCCAGCGTCCGCTGGCGCAGGTAACGCCGGAGCTGCTCAGGGGCATGCAGTTCGACGCCGGATCGATGGGGCCGAAGGTGGCCGCCTGCCGCGAGTTCGTTGAAGCCTGCAACGGGATAGCCGGGATCGGCGCGCTGGCCGACGGCGCGGAGATCCTCGCGGGCGAGAAAGGCACGCTGATTCGTAACTGAACACTCATTTTAAAAAGGATTTAGCCATGACCATCAACCTGAAAAACCGCAACTTCCTCAAACTGCTGGACTATACCCCGGCGGAGATCCAGTACCTGATCGACCTCGCCATTGAGCTCAAGGCCGCCAAAAAAGCCGGGCGCGAGAAGCAAACCCTGGTCGGGAAAAACATCGCCCTGATCTTTGAAAAAACCTCCACCCGCACCCGCTGCGCCTTCGAAGTGGGCGCGTTCGACCAGGGCGCGCAGGTCACCTATCTCGGCCCAAGCGGCTCGCAGATTGGCCATAAAGAGTCGATGAAAGACACCGCCCGCGTGCTGGGCCGCATGTACGACGGCATCGAATACCGCGGCTACGGGCAGGCCATCGTCGAAGAGCTGGGCGAGTACGCGGGCGTGCCGGTATGGAACGGCCTGACCGACGAGTTCCACCCGACCCAAATTCTCGCCGATCTGATGACCATGCTGGAGCACTCCCCGGGCAAAACCCTGCCTGAGCTGAGCTTTGCCTATCTCGGCGACGCGCGCAACAACATGGGGAACTCCCTGATGGTCGGCGCGGCCAAGATGGGGATGGATATCCGCCTCGTGGCGCCGAAATCCTTCTGGCCGGAAGCGGGACTGGTTGAGCAGTGCCGCGCCATTGCGAAAGAGACGGGCGCGCGCATCACCCTCACCGACGACGTGGAAGAAGGCGTGCAGGGGACCGATTTCCTCTACACCGACGTGTGGGTCTCTATGGGCGAGCCGAAGGAAGCCTGGGCCGAGCGCGTCAGCCTGATGAAGCCGTATCAGATTAACGCCCAGGTCATGAAGGCCACCGGCAACCCGAACGTCAAGTTCATGCACTGCCTGCCCGCGTTCCACAACGAGCACACTAAGGTGGGCCGCGAAATCGAGATGGCGTACGGCCTGAAGGGGCTGGAGGTGACGGAAGAGGTCTTTGAATCACCGAACTCCATCGTCTTCGACGAAGCAGAGAACCGCATGCACACCATTAAAGCGGTCATGGTGGCGACACTCGGCGACTAATCACCGCCCGGCGCGCCGCGGGGTGCGCCGGGTTTAAGGAGAACATCATGGGCAAGTTCAAGTTTCCCTCCGCTTACACCATTCTCTTTTTTCTGATTGCCGTCGTGGCCGTGCTGACGTGGATTGTCCCGGCCGGGCAGTACCATATGGCAATGAACGAGGCGCTCGGCAAAGACGTCCCCGTTGCAGGCACCTACGCGCACGTCGCGGCGCATCCGCAGGGGCTGGTTTCGGTGCTGATGGCGCCGATTGCCGGGCTGTACGATCCGGAATCCGGCCAGGCCGGGGCGATCGACGTGGCGCTGTTTATTCTGATCATCGGGGGATTCCTCGGGATCGTCACCAAAACCGGGGCGATTGACGCCGGGATCGAGCGTGTGACCACCCGACTGCGCGGACGCGAGGAGTGGATGATCCCGATCCTGATGGCGCTGTTTGCCGCAGGCGGCACGATTTACGGTATGGCCGAAGAGTCACTGCCCTTCTATACCTTACTGGTGCCGGTGATGCTGGCCGCGCGGTTCGATCCGGTTGTCGCTGCCTCTACCGTGCTGCTCGGGGCGGGGATCGGCACCCTCGGCTCCACCATTAACCCGTTTGCCACGGTGATCGCCGCCAACGCCGCTGGGATCCCCTTCACCAACGGCATCGCCCTGCGCGTGGCGCTGCTGGTCATCGGCTGGATCATCTGCGTGGCGTGGGTGATGCGCTACGCCCGCAAGGTGCGCAAGGATCCCTCGCAGTCCATCGTTGCAGACAAGCAGGAGGAGAACCTCGCCCATTTCCTCGGCAACAAGGGCGAACAGTCCCTGGAATTCACCCCGGTGCGCAAAATCATCCTGGTGATTTTCGCTCTGGCCTTCGCGGTGATGATTTACGGCGTGGCGGTGCTGGGCTGGTGGATGGCGGAGATTTCAGCGGTATTTCTCGCCAGCGCGATCATCGTCGGCCTGATTGCCCGCATGAGCGAAGAGGAGCTGACGTCGACGTTTATCAACGGCGCGCGAGATTTGCTGGGCGTCGCGCTGATTATCGGCATCGCGCGCGGTATCGTAGTCATCATGGATAAGGGAATGATTACCCACACCATTTTGCACAGCGCGGAAGGGCTGGTCAGCGGGTTGTCCACGGTAGCGTTTATCAACGTGATGTACTGGCTGGAAGTCGTGCTGTCGTTTCTTGTGCCTTCTTCATCCGGCCTGGCCGTTCTGACGATGCCGATCATGGCGCCGCTTGCTGATTTCGCTAACGTCAACCGCGACCTGGTGGTTACGGCTTACCAGTCGGCCTCCGGCATCGTTAACCTCGTCACGCCGACCTCTGCGGTGGTTATGGGCGGGCTGGCTATCGCCCGGGTACCTTACGTGCGCTACCTGAAATGGGTGGCGCCGCTGCTGGCGATCCTGACGGTGGTGATTATGGTGGCGTTAAGTCTGGGGGCGTTGTTGTAATTTGCCGGATGGCGCTGCGCTTATCCGGCCCACGGATCGGTGCGGTGTCACCGGTTATTTCGGGAACTGATATGGGAAACATGATGGATTACGAAGAGTACTCTCCCAAAGAACAGCTGCAGCTCACGGTGTGCCAGCGTTTGATCGCCGAAAAGAGTTACCTTTCGCAGGAAGAGATTCGCCGCGACCTGCAGGAGAGAGGGTTTGACAGCATCAGCCAGTCGACCGTTTCGCGATTGCTGAAGTTGCTCGGAGTCATAAAAATTCGAAATGCCAAAGGGCTAAAGATTTATTCGTTGAATCCTCAGCTGCGCCCTGCCCCCGACGCCGCGCGTACCGTTTCGGAAATGGTGGTCAGCGTTGAGCATAATAGCGAGTTTATCCTTGTCCATACCGTCGCCGGATATGGCCGCGCGGTGGCGCGTATTCTGGATTATCACCAGCTTCCGGAAATTTTAGGCGTGGTGGCCGGCAGCAGTATTGTCTGGGTCGCCCCCCGGGTGGTGAAGCGCACCGCGCTGGTGCATAAGCAAATTAATTATTTACTCAGAACGCATTAATATTCACAAAGAACCGTTTGCATTGAGTAAAGCGTGCATTAAATCGCTTGATCCGAAAAGCGAGCTGCGTATAATGCCCGACAATTTGCCGGGAGGAAGCATGGTCAAGCGTGTACGACATAACGTCTTACCGCGTCTGAAATCAGACGCTGGCCTGCCGTTTTTCTTCCCGTTGCTAAACCTATTCCCAGAGCCCCTCATTTGAGGGGCTTTTTTTTGCCCGGCGTCAGGAGATAAACATGAATCCGCTTTATCAAAAACACATCATTTCCATAAACGACCTCAGCCGCGAAGAGCTGGAACTGGTTCTGGAAACCGCGGCAAAACTGAAGGCCAATCCGCAACCGGAGCTGCTGAAGCACAAGGTGATTGCGAGCTGCTTCTTTGAAGCCTCGACCCGCACCCGCCTCTCCTTTGAGACCTCCATGCACCGCCTGGGCGCGAGCGTGGTGGGCTTCTCTGACAGCAGCAACACGTCGCTGGGTAAAAAAGGCGAGACCCTGGCGGATACCATTTCAGTGATCAGCACCTACGTCGACGCGATTGTGATGCGTCACCCGCAGGAGGGCGCGGCGCGCCTGGCAACCGAGTTCTCCGGCGGCATTCCGGTGCTGAACGCCGGTGACGGTGCCAACCAGCACCCAACGCAGACGCTGCTGGATCTGTTCACCATTCAGGAGACGCAGGGCAAGCTTGAGAACCTTAATATCGCCATGGTTGGCGACCTGAAGTATGGCCGCACCGTCCACTCCCTGACCCAGGCGCTGGCGAAATTTAACGGCAACCGCTTCTACTTCATTGCCCCGGAGGCGCTGGCGATGCCGCAGTACATTCTCGACATGCTGGACGAGAAAGGCATTGCGTGGAGCCTGCATGCCAGCATCGAAGAGGTGATGAGCCACGTGGATATTCTGTACATGACCCGCGTGCAGAAAGAGCGTCTGGACCCGTCCGAATACGCCAACGTGAAGGCGCAGTTCGTGCTGCGCGCCAGCGACCTGGAAGGCGCGCGCGACAACATGAAGGTGCTGCATCCGCTGCCGCGCATCGATGAGATCACCACAGACGTGGATAAAACGCCGCACGCCTGGTACTTCCAGCAGGCCGGGAACGGCATCTTCGCTCGCCAGGCGTTACTGGCACTGGTTCTGAATCGCGAATTAGCTCTGTAAGGGGAGACGACCATGACACACGATAACAAACTCCAGGTTGAAGCCATCAAGCGTGGCACCGTGATTGACCATATCCCTGCGCAGGTGGGCTTTAAGCTGCTGACGCTGTTCAAACTGACCGAAACTGACCAGCGCATCACCATCGGCCTGAACCTGCCGTCGGGCGAGATGGGCCGCAAAGACCTGATCAAAATCGAGAACACCTTCCTGACCGACGAGCAGGTTAACCAGCTGTCGCTGTACGCGCCGGACGCCACCGTCAACCGCATCGACGAGTACGAAGTGGTCGGCAAATCACGCCCGAGCCTGCCAGAACGTATCGAAAGCGTGCTGGTCTGCCCGAACAGCAACTGCATCAGTCATGCTGAGCCGGTTTCCTCCAGTTTCGCAGTGAAAAAGCGCGCGAATGACATCGCACTCAAATGCAAATACTGCGAAAAAGAGTTTTCTCATTATGTGGTGCTGGCCAACTAATTGAGGTTGGTAATGAAATCCCGGCTGTTATAATGGCCGGGAACATTCTTAACGCTGTAATTCTGGAGAAAACATGAGCAAAGTACTCGCGACGGAAAATGCACCAGCCGCTATCGGCCCTTACGTTCAGGGCGTTGATCTGGGCAGCATGATCATCACTTCAGGTCAGATCCCCGTAAACCCAAAAACCGGCGCGGTGCCGGAAGATGTCGCGGCGCAGGCGCGTCAGTCGCTGGAAAACGTGCAGGCTATCGTGGAATCTGCCGGTCTGAAAGTGGGTGATATCGTGAAAACCACCGTGTTCGTGAAGGATCTGAACGATTTCGCGACCGTTAACGCCACCTACGAAGCGTTCTTCACCGAGCATAACGCCACCTTCCCGG